>OGJL01000523.1_pt1 | contig 15010 bp, 10 predicted proteins | sample 1572291 | NCBI WGS metagenome assembly OGJL01 (sample SAMEA2582082, study PRJEB24529) | metagenome | biome: Human gut stool | place: China | collected 2011
GACAACAACACCTCGCCCGAGGTGATCTGGACGGTGCCTTCGGAGAACTCCAAAGTCGAGTGGAACTGGTATTTCAAATATTTCTACCATTATTCATCCTACGAATATTTCGGTATCGAGACCGCAGGCTACAACGGTTTCATGCTCACGCCGTCGCTCGATCCCCAGGGACGCTACTACACGCAGTGGAAACTGGGCAATCCCTACCAGAAATTCAACGACAAGGACTTGCGTAAAAAGCCCTACCGTTACCTGGGTAGCCGCAAATACGAAGGCATGTTCCTCGTCGGCGACCAGACCAACCCCAACAACCCTTCCCAGCAGTGCCTGGGGCAGAAGGAGTATAGCGGCAAGGTGATCAACTTGGTCGACCAGGTCGCCCGTTTCTCGGAAGTGGGCACCAAATACAATTCCGTCGCCGAGCTTACCTCGACGATGGCCGACGGCGAGGAGAATTCGGGCGTACGCCTGGTGAAGGCGCCGCAGCCCAACCTCGACGACAAGCTGCTGCGCTGGAATCCCGATTGCCCGGTCATCCGCCTCTCGGAGATCTACTACATGCTTGCCGAGTGCGAGCTGCGTGCCGGTGACAAGAAGACGGCTGCCGGCCTGATCAACCAGGTTCGCGGGCGCAACTTCGAGGGCGGCGCGGATCCCAACCCCGTGACGGCCGACAACCTCGACGAATACCGTATGCTCGACGAATGGATGATCGAATTCCTGGGCGAAGGACGCCGCCGTACGGATCTGATCCGCTGGGACAAGTTCGTGACGGAATCCTGGTGGGATCATACGCCGCTCAACGACAAGAACAAAAACCTGTTCCCGATCCCCAACTCGGCGATCTCGGCCAACAACCTGATCGAGCAGAACCCCGGTTACTGATCCCCGGCGATCCCGGGGGATCCCGCCTGTCCGGGGCCCCGGGGCAAGATATGAATTTTAAAAAACCGAAAAAATGATAAAATACATCAAATATCTGTTGGTCTTCCTGCTGGCCACCGGCTTCGTGGCTTGCAGCGAGGACGAAGGCGCCCAGATTCTCGGCGGCCTCTACGAAAAGGTGGACATCACCCCCGAGCCCGGCATGAACCTCGTGGGCCGTGTCACCGACGGTACCGGCCCGATCGAGGGCGTGGTCGTGAGCGACGGCGTCACGGTGACGACCACCGACGCCCAGGGCATCTACCAGATGCGCGTGAAGCGGAACGCCCCGTTCGTATTCGTCTCCGTCCCCGCCGAATACGAAATTCCGGTGGAGAACGGCATGCCGAAGATCTACAAGAAGATCGCCATGGGCGACAACGACGTCGTGCAGCGCAGCTTCAAGCTCGAACGCACGGGCAAAAAAAAGCGTTTCACCCTGCTGGCGCTGGCCGACGTGCAGATCGGCCGCGACGACGAGGTGACGATGCTCGACGAGGAGGTGTTGCCCCTGCTGATCCCTTACGTGCAGCAGGAACTGGAGGCCCCCGTTTACGGCATTTCGCTGGGCGACCTGGTCTGGGACAACATGCCCTTCCACGAGGTTTACAAGCAGCGTATCCGAAAGATCGGCGTGCCCGTTTTCCAGGTCATCGGCAACCACGATCACAATAAAGCCATAACCGTCGATGCCGATGCCGATGCCCGATGTGGGAGGCATACCGTATTGCAATGCTTTCAGGAAGTCCTGGTCGATGAACATCGCTTCGTCGTCTCCCTTTTCGCTCAAGCGAAGCTGGTCTTTGAAGCGTTCTTCCTGGTCTATCGGGTCGTTCAGCTCGCTGTAAGCGTTGGCAAGTTCCTTGCCGTTCACCATCAGTTCGAAGCGTTCGGTCAGTCCCGGCTTGCTGCGGTGCATCTTGGTCAGCGGGCTCATCTCTACGGGATAGTCGGTGATGAAAGTGGGCTGTATGAAAGTTCCTTCGCAGAATTCGCCGAAGATTTCATCAATCAGCTTACCCTTGCCCATGGTGTCGTCAATCTCCATATTCAGTTCCTTGCACACCTGGCGGATTTCGTCCTCGCTCTTTCCTTCGAGGTCGTATCCGGTCTTTTCCTTGATGGCTTCCAGGATGGGCAGACGGCGGTAGGGAGCTTTGAAGCTGATGGTCTTGCCGTCTATCTCGGTTTCTGTACAGCCGTTTACGGCGATACAGATGCGTTCCAGCAATTTCTCCGTAAAGCTCATCATCCAGTTGTAGTCCTTGTACTGCACGTACAGCTCCATACAAGTGAATTCCGGGTTATGGTTCTTGTCCATACCCTCGTTACGGAAGTTCTTGCCTATTTCATATACACCTTCGAATCCGCCCACAATCAGTCGCTTCAAGTAAAGCTCGGTGGCGATACGCAGGTAGAGGTCCATATCCAGAGAGTTATGGTGGGTGATGAACGGACGGGCGCTTGCTCCACCGGGGATGGATTGAAGAATCGGCGTCTCCACTTCCGTGTAGCCGGCTTCATCCAGCACGGCACGCATGGTCTTGATGACGGTGGCACGCTTCAGGAATTTTTCTTTCACGCCGTCGTTTACGATAAGGTCTACATAACGCTGACGGTAGCGCAGTTCGGGGTCCTCGAAAGAGTCGTAAGCCACACCATCCTTATATTTCACGATAGGCAGGGGCTTGATGCTCTTTGCAAGTACGGTCAGCTTCTTGGCATGGATGCTGATTTCGCCCATCTGGGTACGGAATACGAATCCTTCGATACCGATGAAGTCGCCTAAATCGAGCAAACGTTTGAACACGGTGTTGTACATCTCCTTGTCCTCGTCCGGGCAGATGTCATCGCGGGTGATATATACCTGGATGCGTCCTTTGGAGTCCTGCAATTCGATGAAAGATGCTTTACCCATGATACGGCGGCTCATGATACGTCCGGCAACGGACACTTGGCGAGGCTCTGCATCGTCGTTGAATTCAGCTTTAATATCGGTAGAGAAAGCATTTGTTACATACTCTGCTGCGGGATAAGGCTCAATGCCCATCGCGCGAAGTTCATTCATGCTGTTGCGACGAATGATTTCTTGTTCACTTAGTTCTAATACGTTCATTTCGCTATATTTCACTCAATTTGGGTACAAAAGTACGAAACATTTTTCAGATAGCGAACCTTTTTCCTTGAAATATAGGGAACGGGGAGTGACATTAATCCTCTCCTTCGGCATCTACCCATTCGATATGCGGGGAGAGGAGGGTGCGTTCCGTCACTTGTCCGCATTGCCCGCGGTAGTATTCGGGGATGAAGCGTATCTGCACCGCAGTGATTTGCGCCGGACTCACTTCTTCTGGGGTGTCTACCCCGGTGCCTTCCGAACGGCAGGTGTAGTAGAACGTCCCGATGCCCTTGAGCTTTACGGAGTGTCCCGAGCTCATCAGCTTGCCCAGCACTTCACCAAGGTTCATTAATACTGCATAGGTATCTCCCGGGGTTACCGTAGACATTTCCGACAATAATCGGGCTATTTCATCCGTTGTATAGGGATGTCCTTTGGTGACGGCTCTTGGGTGCCATTTGTCGTCGCCTTTCTGTTTTACTTTCTTATAGAATGCCATGGGGGCTTGTTGTTATTATGTGTCCGGCTCAACCGGTAGGTCAGGCATGGTTCATACGGTATGAATGTGCCAATCATACGGTATGATTATATCAATCATACGGTATGATTATGGTAATCATATCTTATGATTTATCATTGAATCGCAAAGATAGCATAAATCATCCGCATAGTGTGCAGGTTTAAGGTGTTTTTTCTGCTGTTCTGTTTAAAAAAAAGAGTACTTTTGCACCCGCTAAAAAGAAATAGGTATATAATATGGCAGGACAAAAGACTCCCACGGCGTTGGGGACGGAAAGTATAGGTAAACTCTTGATGCAATATGCCGTTCCGGCAATCATCGCAATGACGGCATCTTCTTTATATAATATGGTAGACAGTATCTTCATCGGTCACGGCGTTGGGACGATGGCTATTTCGGGATTGGCGTTGACTTTCCCGTTGATGAATCTGGCTGCGGCGTTCGGCTCGCTGGTGGGTGTGGGAGCCTCTACACTGATTTCCGTCAAGCTGGGGCAGAGGGATTATGACACGGCACAGCGTGTGCTGGGCAATGTCTTTGTGCTGAACATGGTGCTGGGAGTGGCCTTTACCATCATTGTCATGCTCTTTCTCGACCCGATTCTCTATTTCTTCGGAGGCAGTGACCAGACGGTGGGCTACGCCAGGGATTATATGCAGATTATCCTTTTGGGAAATGCCGTTACGCACCTCTATCTGGGGCTGAATGCAGTGCTACGCTCTTCAGGGCATCCGCAGAAGGCGATGTATGCCACCATAGCCACGGTGGTTATCAATACCATACTCGACCCGGTGTTTATCTATGGTTTCGGCTGGGGCATACGTGGCGCTGCCGTCGCTACCATTGTGGCGCAAGTCATCTCTTTGACGTGGCAGTTCAAGCTTTTCAGCAATAAGGACGAGCTGTTGCATTTCCACCGGGGGATATTCCGTCTGAAACGTAAGATTGTATTCGATTCGCTTGCTATCGGCATGTCTCCTTTCCTGATGAACCTGGCAGCCTGCTTCATCGTTATCATTATCAATCAGGGGTTGAAGAAGTATGGCGGCGACTTGGCTATCGGGGCTTTCGGCATCGTGAACCGTCTGGTTTTCATTGTAGTGATGATTGTGATGGGGCTGAATCAGGGAATGCAGCCTATTGCCGGATATAACTTTGGGGCGAAGCTGTACGGACGGGTGAACAAGGTGCTGAGACTGACGATAATCTATGCCACGGCAGTGACCACTTTCGGCTTTCTGGTCGGTATGCTGGTGCCGGACCTGGTGGTGGGCATCTTTACATCGGATGCGGAACTGACAGAGCTTTCGGTCACGGGACTGCGTATTACGGTAATGTTCTTCCCGATTATTGGTTTCCAGATGGTGACTTCCAACTTTTTCCAGAGCATAGGCATGGCAGGCAAAGCGATATTCCTTTCCCTCACCCGGCAGATGCTGATCCTGCTTCCTTGCCTGCTTGTCCTGCCGCAGTTTTTCGGAGTGGCAGGAGTGTGGTACAGCATGCCGGTATCCGATTTGCTTGCAAGTTTGATAGCATTGGTGATGTTGGTTTGTCAATTCCGCAAATTCAGAACCTCTCCCTTGTAGGGATGGGTCGGGGGAGAGGCTTTGAATTTTTCTTCCTACTTTCTGCAGATATTCCGTAAGAATATTTATATTTGCTATCTGCAAACCAATAGATGAACAAGCGTATGGGCAATAATTTTATAATCAATATAGGCCGTCAACTGGGCAGTGGCGGACGGGAGATAGGCGAGAAACTGGCTGCCCGTCTGGGTATTGACTTTTATGATAAGGAACTGATTAGGTTGGCTTCTGAAGAGAGTGGACTGTGTTGTGAGTTTTTTGAGAAAGCTGATGAGAAAGCTTCACAAGGTATTATTGGAGGGCTCTTCGGCATGCGTTTCCCTTTTGTCAGTGACGGGGCTATCCCAGCCACGAATTGCTTGAGTAATGATGCTCTGTTCAAAGTGCAGAGTGACGTGATACGCAGATTGGCGGAGGAGAAGTCCTGCTTGTTTGTGGGGCGTTGTGCCGATTACATCCTGCGAGAACATCCACGCTGTGTCAATGTCTTCATTTCCTGCTCCAATGAGGAGCGCATCAAGCGTATTTGCCGAATGTATTCCATTACTGAGCGTGAAGCGGAGGAGATGATGAACAAAGCGGACAAGAAGCGTGCCGAATACTATAACTACTACAGCTACAAAAAATGGGGAGCTGCCGAAACATACCACTTGTGTATCGATTCTTCCGTATTGGGTATTGAAGCTACGGTGGACTTTATAGAAGAGTTCGTCAAGAAGAAGCTGAAACTTTAAGGAATTAAAATTAAAGGCTGCGCAATGTTGGTTTAACCCAACTACGCAGCCTTTAATTTTAATTCCTTAATTCCTCCTACATCATTGTCAGTAATATCATCTGTCCCGCCAGAATACGCAGGAACATTGTCAATGGATATACCGTGGAGTAACCTACTGCCGGAGCATCATTGCCTGATGTCTGATTGGCGTATGCCAATGCGGGAGGGTCTGTGTTGCTACCTGCTATCAAACCCATCAGGGTGAAGTAGTTCACTTTGCAGTAGAAACGGGCTATCATACCGATTATCAACAAGGGGATAACAGTTATCAGGAATCCATAGCCTACATACAGTAATCCGCTACCTTCTACTACTGTTTGTACAAAATGCTCACCAGCTTCTATACCGACACTGGCAAGGAAGAGCACGATACCGATTTCACGCAACATCAAGTTGGCACTCATGGTGGTGTACGTCACAAGATGCATTTTGTGACCGAAACGTCCGATGAGGATGGCAACTACCAGCGGACCACCAGCAAGACCTAACTTAACCGGTGTCGGCATACCCGGGAATGCAATAGGGAGGCTTCCCAGCAGGATTCCCAAAAAGATTCCCACAAAAATAGTTACGATATTCGGAGTGTCCAAACGTTTCAACTGATTACCCAATACGCCGGCTACACGTTCTACGGCATCCTGCTGGCCTACCACCATTACACGGTCACCTACCTGAAGTACCAGATTGGGATCGGCAAACAAGTCCATACCCGAACGGTTGATACGGGTTACATTTACACCGTACATGCTGCGGAAGTGGAGGCTTCCCAGTTTCTTGCCATTGATTTCAGATTTAGTGACGAGGATACGGCGGGAAACCATCGGAGTGTCCTGTTTTTCCCAGTCTACGTGTATTTCTTTTCCGATAAAGGCGGTTACCGCTTCGGCATCTTCTTCGGAACATACGATGAAGAGCTGGTCTCCTACGTGGAATATTGTTTCATGATTGGGGATACTGACGTGCCCCTCGTGGCGTATGCGCGAACATACAAACGGGCGTCCCAGAAAATCCTTTATCTGGAGCAGGGTCTTTCCGGAAATTGATTCATTGCGTACCTCGAGGTGAAGCATGTGCGGCTGATGCTTTACATCTGCTTCCTGCGTATTGAGTTCCTGTTCCTCCTTCTTGAGGTTCACCCGGCAAATATAGCGGATGGCTATGATGGAACCTATGATACCTACCACACCAAGCGGATAGGCGCAGGCATATCCCAATGCAATGGGGTCTCCCGTATAGTTTATCTGGTTCAAGGCTTCTTGTGCGGCACCCAGACCCGGAGTATTGGTTACGGCACCATAGAGAATACCTACTATCATTGGCAGGTCTATCCCTCCGTCAATGAAGTAGATGCTCAATGCTACTGCGATATTCAGCAACACGATACCGACAGCAAGCATGTTCAGCCGCATACCCCCTTTCTTAAAGGAAGAAAAAAAGGAGGGCCCGACTTGCAGACCGATGCAGAATACAAATAAAATCAAACCGAATTCGCGGATAAAATGCAAAATGTGTGTTTCGCCCGTGAAGCCAAAATGGCCCATCAGGATACCGGCAAAGAGGACGAATGTAACCCCCAACGATACCCCGAAAATCTTAATCTTACCCAGCAATACGCCCACAGATATTACGAATGCATACAAACAAACGATGTGAGCGACAGATGAAGAGTCCCATAGCAAGCTTTCTAACCAATTCATAGTACCTATTAATATGTCGTTTTTTAAAATTTCGCGCAAAAATACTTAATAAAAAGGAGGTGGCAAAGGCTTTGTGGTACTTTTTGCTATATCAACTTTGCAAAAGTAGAGTATGCTTCCGGTGAATACGCTGAATCCGTATGGGCACGGAGTCATCTGTTAGTGCAATTTTCTCTAAAAAAAGATTTTGTTCTAAGTATTTCCTTATATTTGCAAGTCTCTTGATGACAAAAATGAATAGTATTCATCTATTTAAATTTTAAATAAACTATGGCAGACAGTAAAGAAAAACTCTTCTCCGACTTTTCTCCCGTTTCCACTGAGCAGTGGATGGAGAAAGTTACCGCAGACCTGAAAGGGGCGGATTTCGAGAAGAAGCTCGTTTGGAGGACAAACGAAGGATTTAAGGTGAAACCTTTCTACCGTATGGAGGACTTGGAAGGTTTGAAGACAACAGATGCTCTTCCCGGCGAGTTTCCTTATCTCAGAGGTACCAAGAAAGACAACAATGAATGGCTTGTTCGTCAGGAAATCAAAGTGGAATGCCCCAAAGAGGCCAATGCCAAGGCGTTGGACATCTTGAATAAAGGTGTAGATTCACTCTCTTTCCATGTAAAGGCCAAGGAATTGAACGCAGAGTATATTGAAACTTTGTTGAAAGATATCTGCGCGGAATGTGTCGAGTTGAATTTCTCTACCTGCCAGGGGCATGTGGTGGAACTTGCAGAACTTCTTGTCGCTTATTTCCAGAAAAAGGATTATGACTTGACGAAATTGCGGGGCTCCATCAACTATGACTACTTCAACAAGATGCTGGCCAAAGGTAAAGAAAAAGGTGATATGGTGTCAACAGCCAAGGCGCTGCTCGAGGCTACCGCTTCCCTTCCGAAATACCGTGTATTGAATGTGAACGCGTTGACATTAAACAATGCGGGTTCTTATATTTTCCAGGAACTGGGTTATGCTTTGGCTTGGGGTAATGAATATATGAATCAGTTGGTTGATGCCGGTCTGCCGGCTGCAATGGTAGCCAAGAAGATTAAGTTCAATTTCGGTATCAGTTCCAACTACTTCCTTGAAATAGCCAAATTCCGCGCTGCACGTATGCTGTGGGCTAATATTGTGGCTTCTTACAGTCCCGAGTGTCTGCGCGACTGCGACAACAAGGGTAAAGATAACGAATGCCGCTGTGCAGCCAAGATGAAGATTCATGCGGAAACTTCTTCATTCAACTTGACTTTGTTTGATGCACACGTAAACTTGTTGCGTACGCAGACTGAGGCGATGAGTGCCGCCCTTGCCGGCGTTGACTCAATGACGGTTACTCCGTTCGACAAGACTTATGATGCTCCTAACGAATTCTCTGAGCGTATGGCGCGTAACCAACAACTGCTGTTGAAAGAAGAATCGCACTTCGATAAAGTTATTGACCCAGCTGCAGGTTCTTACTATATTGAGAATTTGACCGTCTCTATTGCCAAGCAGGCTTGGGACCTCTTCCTCGCTGTAGAAGAAGACGGTGGTTTCTATGCTTCCGTGAAAGCCGGAAAAGTGCAGGCTGCCGTAAACGAGAGCAACAAGGCGCGTCATGCCGCAGTTGCCAAGCGCAAGGAAGTGCTGTTGGGTACTAACCAGTTCCCCAACTTTAATGAAAAGGCGGGAGATAAGAAACCGGTTGAGGCTACTTGCTGTTGCGGCGGCGGACATACCTGCGAAAAAGATGTTCCGACACTGAACTTTGACCGTGCTGCCAGTGAATTTGAAGCGTTGCGTCTCGAAACAGAGGCTTCCGGCAAACGCCCGAAAGCGTTTATGCTGACTATCGGTAATCTGGCCATGCGCCAGGCACGTGCACAGTACTCTTGCAACTTTCTGGCTTGTGCCGGATACGAAGTTGTGGATAACCTCGGTTTCCCCACCGTAGAAGAAGGTATAGAAGCAGCTATGGCTGCCAAGGCCGACATCGTGGTATTGTGTTCAAGTGATGATGAATATGCAGAATATGCTGTTCCTGCCTTCAAGGCTCTGAATGGCCGTGCCATGTTTATCGTAGCCGGTGCTCCTGCTTGCATGGACGACTTGAAGGCTGCCGGTATCGAGAACTTTATCCATGTCCGTGTCAACGTATTAGAGACATTAAAAGAATTCAACGCCAAACTTTTGAAGTAAGCAACTTCAATCGTAAATCGTAAATCGTCAAATCGTAAATAACATGATGCGAAAAGATTTTAAAAACTTAGATATATATGCCGCTTTTCAGCCCGTCAACGGTGCTGAGTGGCAAAAGGCTAACGGCATCCATGCTGATTGGAAAACGCCGGAACACATTGAGGTGAAGCCTGTTTATACAAAAGAAGACCTTGAGGGAATGGAACACTTGGGCTATGCTGCCGGGCTTCCTCCTTATCTGCGTGGTCCGTACTCGGTGATGTATACGTTGCGTCCTTGGACCATCCGCCAGTATGCAGGCTTTTCCACAGCGGAAGAATCAAATGCCTTTTACCGTCGTAATTTGGCTTCCGGACAGAAAGGTTTGTCCGTAGCTTTCGACTTGGCCACTCACCGTGGCTACGACCCCGACCACGAACGTGTAGTGGGTGACGTAGGTAAGGCAGGTGTATCTATCTGTTCCTTGGAGAATATGAAGGTGTTGTTCGATGGAATTCCTTTGAACAAGATGTCCGTCTCTATGACTATGAACGGTGCCGTACTTCCTGTTATGGCATTCTACATCAACGCAGGTCTGGAGCAGGGTGCCAAGTTGGAAGAAATGGCTGGTACTATCCAGAACGATATCTTGAAGGAATTCATGGTGCGTAATACCTATATCTACCCGCCTGCATTCTCTATGAAGATTATCTCTGACATCTTTGAATATACTTCCCAGAAAATGCCTAAGTTCAACTCTATCTCCATCTCCGGCTACCACATGCAGGAAGCGGGTGCTACGGCAGACATCGAGTTGGCTTACACCCTGGCAGACGGTTTGGAATATCTGCGTGCCGGAACGGCTGCGGGTATTGACATCGATGCTTTCGCACCGCGTCTCTCTTTCTTCTGGGCCATCGGAACGAACCACTTTATGGAAATTGCCAAAATGCGTGCCGCACGTATGTTGTGGGCAAAGATTGTGAAGCAGTTCAACCCGAAGAATCCGAAGTCGCTGGCTTTGCGTACGCACTCCCAGACTTCCGGCTGGTCGCTGACAGAGCAAGACCCGTTCAACAATGTGGGCCGTACTTGTATCGAGGCGATGGCTGCTGCATTGGGACATACTCAGTCACTGCATACCAATGCTCTTGACGAGGCTATTGCCTTGCCGACGGATTTCTCTGCACGTATTGCACGTAATACGCAGATTTATATTCAGGAAGAAACTTACATTTGCAAGAATGTAGACCCATGGGGTGGCTCTTATTATGTGGAAAGTTTGACCAATGAGTTGGCTCACAAGGCTTGGGAATTGATTCAGGAAGTAGAGAAGCTGGGCGGTATGGCAAAAGCCATCGAAACCGGTATTCCCAAGATGCGTATCGAAGAGGCTGCTGCACGTACACAAGCCCGTATTGATAGCGGTTCACAGACCATTGTCGGCGTGAACAAGTATCGTCTGGAGAAAGAAGCTCCGATTGATATTCTTGAAATCGACAATACGGCTGTCCGTCAGGAACAGATTGAGAACCTGAAGCGTCTGAAGGAAGGACGTAACCAGGCGGAAGTGGACAAGGCATTGGAGGCTATTACTGAATGTGTAAAGACCGGTAAGGGAAACTTGCTGGAACTGGCAGTCGAGGCAGCCCGTGTCCGTGCCACTTTGGGGGAAATCTCTTATGCTTGCGAAAAGATTGTAGGACGTTATAAAGCAGTAATTAGAACTATATCAGGCGTGTATTCATCAGAAAGTAAGAATGACAGCGACTTCCACCGTGCTTGTGAATTGGCGGAGAAGTTTGCGAAGAAAGAGGGACGTCAGCCTCGTATCATGGTAGCCAAGATGGGCCAGGACGGTCACGACCGCGGTGCCAAGGTTGTTGCAACCGGATATGCCGACTGTGGCTTCGATGTGGATATGGGACCCTTGTTCCAGACACCGGCCGAGGCTGCCCGTGAAGCGGTTGAGAACGACGTTCATGTAGTAGGGGTTTCTTCATTGGCTGCCGGACACAAGACATTGGTTCCGCAGATTATCGAAGAGCTCAAGAAGTTGGGACGCGAGGATATCGTAGTGATTGCCGGTGGTGTAATTCCCGCACAAGACTATGACTTCCTTTACAAGGCAGGTGTAGCTGCCATCTTTGGCCCCGGTACTCCGGTTGCCAAGGCTGCTTGCCAGATATTGGAAATCTTGTTGGATGAAGAATAATCCGACACGTTAAATGTTAAAAGAGGGACGGTATGTGTTTACATATCCGTCCCTTTTTCTTAATCTGTGTTATAGAACATACTTTTTTAGTTGGATAATTTGCAGATTTATCAGAAGTCCGTATCTTTGCAATGTGTTTTTCATAGTATTAGATTTAAGGTTAACAAAGGTTGGAGTACAGCGGTACTCCTTTTTTTATGTCCGTACTTTGGGAAGTACCGGATATAAAAAAAGAGAAACCCGACAAAAAGCCAAGGTTTCTCTTGAAATTTTAAAAAAGCTGACAATTAATTTTTTTCCAAATTAATTAATACACGTCCCAGCATCATGATGGTTGATCCGCGAAGCTCAGGAAGCGAAGTTCTGATGTAACTGATAATCTCCGGTGTCAATTCCGGTGAGTTGGGGAACAGACGAGTTACATTGAGCAGGATAAGTTCGAAATCTTTTTGGTCTAATTCCCCTTTCTTGTTTTTTACCATTTCGAAAAACTGATTTTTGTCTCCTTTGGCATAACATTCTATCAGTTCGAACATTGGTGCGAAAGGATACTTTTTGTCAAGTTTCAGTGAACGGATATCCTTTTTCGTCTGCTGATATTCTGCTTCATTATATTTGTTTTCTTCGAACGTATAGCCTGACAGGTAAGTAGAAAGAGCCGAATGATATAGCTTCTGGATATGGCTCAATGCTTCTTCTTTTACTTTTGCGTCAGCCTGATTGATATGTTTTACCCAATATTGACATTTCGGGTCGGAGATGTCAAAAGTGTATCGTGAGAAAACAAACAGATTTTCTGCCGAAAGTTTCTGTTTGTCAGTCAGTGAGTTGAAATAGTCATTAATGATTTTATACCCTTCATCGTATTTCTTTTTTCCATGAAATCCATGGCATAAGCGTTAACGAGCTCCGGAGTTCTTTCACCACTTTCGTAACGTTGTTTCATACGCTCAGGAGTCAGCTCCGGATTTAGTTCGTTCTTTACCTTCGTGATGAAAGCATCGGCGGGGAAAGCACCGGTAATGGTTACTTTTGCATTACCTTGCTGGTCGGCAATGATAAAAGTCGGATAAGCCTTTATATTGAATTGCTGTGCAAGTGCTTTTCCTTCTTTTTCTGCGTTCAGTTTAATGCAGACAAACTGTGCATTAAAGAAATCGCCTACTTGTTTTTGCGGGAATACTTCTTTAGACATCTTCCGGCAAGGACCGCACCAGTCCGTATAGAAATCGATGAATACAAGTTTGTTTTCTGCTTGTGACTGTTTAAGCGCTTCATTGAAATCAATGTTGCGGAAATTGGTCTGAGCTGTTACGGTACCTGTTGCCAGTGTCAGACCAAATAAAAGTGTTATAAGTGTTTTTTTCATACTACTATGATTTATAATTTAGAAACGAACTCCTATAGAGGCTGATATTTTTCTGGAGAACGGATAATCGATACCACGTTCTTCTTTGATGGTAGATAAGCGGAAGAGGTTATTACCATAGATGCGCACATTGAATGAAGAAGCACCGATGGATTGCAGCCATTTTCCGGTAGTGGTTTCATATCCCACAGACAGAGTAGACAATTCCAGTGTGTTGTCGTCGGCAATGAAGCGGGAAGACATGTTGGTTACAGTGGTATCGTCGATACGTTTGAACTTGGCAATATCACCCGGTTTCTGCCATCTGCCGTAAAGTGCTCGTTTGTCCTGATTGTATTTTACTTGAACGTCGCTGATATTTTCTACTTTGTTGAACAGGGTAGACAAGAATGCTTGTCCGCCATAGCGATAGCTGAATATAGCATTGATAGAGAATCCTTTCCAGTAGAAGCTGGAACCAAATGCTCCTTCAATATCCGGAGTAGAGTCACCACAGATTACTTCGTCGGCAGAATCCCACTTAAAGGTATACGAACCGTCTTTACGGATGAATATTTCATTACCGGTCATCGGGTCAATACCTGCTGAGCGTACTGCATAAAGAGCTATCGGGCTGGCTCCGTCGTAGTAACGGATCAGACTCTGGTTGGTACGTCCTTTTTCGTTGTATTTCTCCAGCAGATTACCTATGTTGTAATATTCCGATGTAATATGACGCAGGTTGGCATTTACTGTCCAGTTCATATCCGGTTTTCTGATGATGATGTAACTTCCTGTAAAAGTGACACCCTGGTTTCTCATGGCACCAATGTTCATCGGAACAGATGTAATACCAGAAGAGGGCGGGAAGTCGATGTTCAGCAATAACGGGTCGGTTTTCTTTCTGAAATAGTCTACGTTCAGGCGCAGGCGGTTCTGGAACATTTCTACATCAAGACCCCAGTTCTGTTCATTGGTACGTTGCCATTGCAGTCCACTGTTACCCCATGTCTTGACTAAAGCTGACAGACCGAACATATTCGGATAGCTGGTATAATAAGTATATACGCTGTTAGCCATTTTAGCATTCAGGTTGGCATTTCCCGGATTACCGACTGAGTATCTCAGCTTCATGTAGTTGAGGATGTTGTTCTGACGGAAGAACGATTCGTTGTGAATGTTCCATCCTAAACCTAATGACCAGATGGTAGAGAACGGATTATCTACTCCATATACAGACGAACCGTCGGAACGAAGGTTGAAGTCCAGCAAGTAGCGCAACTGATATCCGTAGTTGAAGTTAGCATAATAGCTGGCATGTCTGATTCTGGAAATCGAAGAACTTGGTTTACCGCCTTCTGGATATCCGTTTGAGAAGTTCGGATTCGAGAACATGTCGCTGGAATAACCTATTGCTTGGAAGATAGATAAGTTAGATTGGTTTTCGCTGATTTGCATACTTCCGATGGCGTTGACAGTATGTTTACCGAAAGTCTTACCATAAGAAATGTCTAAGCTTCCGTCGTATGAAGAAGATTTTGTGTTCGATTCGTTATAGCTTCCTTTTTTCAGAACTTCGGTAGTCAGAAACTCACTCATTTCCGGTGATTTGAATACCTGTACGCTATAATTAATATGTATAAAATCCCATCTACTTAATATTGAATATCAGGGA
>OGJL01000528.1_pt1 | contig 14871 bp, 8 predicted proteins | sample 1572291 | NCBI WGS metagenome assembly OGJL01 (sample SAMEA2582082, study PRJEB24529) | metagenome | biome: Human gut stool | place: China | collected 2011
AAACTATGTTTGGGGATACTGCCGTAGCGGTTAATCCAAATGATGACCGTTATAAAGATTTGATTGGTAAAAATGTTATCTTGCCAATCTTGAACAAGCCAATCCCAATCGTTGGGGACGAACACGCAGACCCTGAGTTTGGTACTGGTGTGGTTAAAATCACTCCTGCCCACGACCCTAATGACTTCTTGGTTGGTCAACGTCATAACTTGCCACAAGTCAATGTTATGAACGATGATGGTACCATGAATGAATTGGCTGGTGAATTCAACGGTATGGACCGCTTTGAAGCACGTAAGGCTGTTGTTAAGAAATTGGAAGAAATCGGTGCCCTTGTCGAAATTGAAAAAATGACTCACTCAGTTGGTCACTCAGAGCGTACAGGTGTGCCCGTTGAGCCACGTTTGTCTACCCAATGGTTTGTTAAGATGGATCAATTGGCTAAGAATGCTATCGCAAACCAAGACACAGACGACAAGGTTGATTTCTACCCACCTCGTTTCAACGATACCTTCCTTCAATGGATGGAAAATGTCCATGACTGGGTTATCTCTCGTCAGCTCTGGTGGGGTCACCAAATCCCTGCTTGGTACAATGCTGAGGGTGAAATGTACGTTGGCGAAGAAGCACCAGAAGGTGACGGATGGAAACAAGACGAAGATGTCTTGGATACTTGGTTCAGTTCTGCCCTCTGGCCATTCTCAACTATGGGTTGGCCTGACGTGGAAGCAGAAGACTTCAAACGTTACTTCCCAACTTCAACCTTGGTAACAGGTTACGATATCATCTTCTTCTGGGTAGCCCGCATGATTATGGCCGGATACGAATACGAAGGACAAATGCCGTTCAAGAACGTTTATTTCACAGGTATCGTTCGTGACAAGCTGGGACGTAAGATGTCCAAGTCGCTCGGTAACTCTCCCGATCCGTTGGAACTGATTGATAAGTACGGTGCCGACGGGGTACGTATGGGTATGATGCTTTCGGCTCCTGCCGGAAACGACATCCTTTTCGATGATGCACTTTGCGAACAGGGACGTAACTTCTGTAATAAGATATGGAATGCTTTCCGTCTGATTAAAGGCTGGACCAATGCCGAAGGTTCGATTCCGGTACCTGAAGATGCTCATCTGGCTGTTCAGTGGTTCGAACAGCGACTGGACGCTGCTTCAGTTGAAATGGCCGACTTATTCTCAAAATATCGTTTGAGTGAAGCGTTGATGTTGGTTTACAAACTGTTCTGGGACGAATTTTCTTCCTACTTGCTGGAGATTGTGAAGCCGGCTTACGGTCAACCTATCAATGGATTTATTTATTCAATGGTTATCAATTGCTTCGAACGTCTGCTTGAACTGCTTCATCCTTTCATGCCGTTTATCACGGAAGAATTGTGGCAGCAACTGCGTCAACGTGAACCGGGTGCGAGCTTAATGGTTACCCGACTGAGTGAGACATTCGAAGTGAATGAGAAATTCCTCCAGGAGTTTGAAGTTGCCAAGGAAATCATCAGTAATATTCGCAGTATCCGTTTGCAGAAGAATATTGCCATGAAGGAACAACTCAGATTGCAGGTAATAGGTAATCATCCGGTAGAGAAACTAAATTCGGTTATCATGAAGATGTGTAACCTGTCATCTATTATGGTAGTGTATAACAAGGCGGAAGGTGCTGCCTCTTTCATGATAGGAACAACAGAATTTGCCGTGCCGTTGATTGATATGCTTGATATAGATGCGGAAATCAATCGTTTGCTGGCAGAACTGAAACATAAGGAAAGTTTCTTGCAGGGAATTGTGAAGAAGTTGAGCAACGAGAAATTCGTGAACAATGCTCCGGCAGCCGTAATCGAACTTGAACGCAAAAAACAGGCAGATGCGGAAAGTATTATCAAATCTTTGAAAGAAAGTCTTACCATTTTGTTGAAAAGATAATCACTTGATACTTAATTTTATGCAATACAAAGGCATCCCGCTAGATTTGGGATGCCTTTCTTTTTTAGATTGAATTTTAATACTATCTTTGTTCTCTCTTTTAATATCACCGACAAATGAAGCAAACACTACGGATTATTATACTTTGCTACTCCTTCATTCTTTTTGAGGGGCTTCTTTTTTCCATGTTGGCAGATACCGGAAAGGCGGAGAAAGAAGTATTGGTCTTGAATTCCATCAATTTCAATTTACCTTGGTCGAAACATTTTTACTGGTGCGTACATGATGAACTTCAGCAGAGGGGTGTTTCTGTTAAGGCGGAATCATTGTCTGTTCCCGCTTTGTTGGATACAATGGAAGTAAATGCGGTGATTACCCGTCTGCGCGAGAAGTATCCAGTTCCGCCTGCCGCAATAGTACTGATTGGTGATCCGGGTTGGATTGTCTGCCGTGAGTTGTTTGATGATGTCTGGAAAGATGTTCCCGTGGTAGTGACGAATGCCCGTGACCGTTTGCCGGCTTCGGTGGAAATATTGCTGTCTCACGCTCCGTTGACAGAAGCAAACAGTGTTCCGGCTAAAGAATGGAGGCGGGGATATAACATTACCACTCTAAAGCAGCATTATTACATAAAAGAAACGATAGAGCTGATTTGTCAGTTGATTCCTGATATGAAACGTCTGGCATTTATTTCAGACGACCGATATATTAGCGAGGAGACTCGTTGTGATATGAAAGAAGTCGTAACCAAGCATTTCCCGGATTTGCCATTGGAACTGCTTTCTACCACTCAACTGTCAACGGAAGCGTTGCTGGATACTCTGCACAGCTATAAATCGAATACCGGAATTATTTATTATTCCTGGTTTGAATCACACAATAAAGATGATAATAATTATCTTTTTGATCATATTCAAGATGTGATATCCAATTTTACTCCATCTCCTTTATTCCTGCTGTCGTCCGAAGATTTGTCTAACAATACTTTCGCAGGCGGATATTATGTCTCGGCGGAGTCTTTCGGGCAGTCTTTGCTGGAGATACTTTACCGGATTCTGGACGGAGAACAAGCCCGGAATATTCCGGAAACTACTGGTGGAAAGGAGAATGCCTATCTGTGCTATCCGGTGTTGGAGGAACATAATATACCTTCTTATCGTTATCCGAAAGCAGCTGTTTATATCAATCAGCCCCAAAGTTTCTTTCAGCAACATAAAGTCGAAATCCTTGTCTGCATAGCTATATTGGTGATTTTGGTAACGGCTATTACCTATTATATCCGTATTCTTCGGAAAGCGTACAGCCGTTTAAGTGAAGCTATGGAAAAGGCGGAGCAGGCCAACCAATTGAAGTCTGCTTTTTTGGCTAACATGAGTCATGAGATACGTACTCCGTTGAATGCTATTGTTGGCTTTTCAAATATGTTACCGGAAGTTGATGATCGTGAGGAAATGCGGGAATACACAGATATTATTGAAACAAACACTAACTTGTTGCTTCAACTGATTAATGACATTCTGGATATGTCGAAGATTGAAGCCGGGACATTCGATTTCTGTCCGGCGCTGATTGATGTGAATCAGACAATGGAGGAAATAGAGCAAAGTATGCAGCTGCGCTTGAAGAATGATGCGGTAACTTTCACTTTTTGCGAACGTCTGCCGGAATGTATGCTTTATATAGATAAGAACCGCCTGATGCAGCTACTTTCTAATTTTATAGTTAATGCCATAAAGTTTACCAAATCCGGCAGTATCCGTATGGGATACCGTATGAAAGATATTAATACGATCTATTTTTATGTTTCGGATACGGGGTGCGGTATGTCGCCCGAACAATGCCGGCACGTATTTGAACGTTTTGTGAAATATAACCCGTTTATTCAGGGGACAGGACTGGGACTTTCCATTTGTCACATGATTGTCGAGCATTTGAAAGGGGAAATAGGCGTTAACTCAGAAGAAGGAAAAGGTTCTACTTTCTGGTTTACGTTGCCTTACCGAAAAGGGTAAATTTTGTATTAAGGAAATAGAATCGGCAGTAGTAACGGAAGATAATCTTTCAAGTCCGTGCGCAGTTGCTTCAAAGCTTGCTGGATACGGTAATCTATTGTTTTGGGTGATACTCCCAGTGTTTCGGCGATCTCTTTGTAACTCATGTCCCGGAAACGGTGCATCACAAAAGACTCCCGATAGCTTTCGGGTAGCGCTGCGATAGCCTCCTCAATTCGTTTGGTCAGTTCTTCCATCTGATAGTAGTCCGTATCTTGCAGCATTTCCTGCATTTCTTCATAAAAACGGGTATCAGCCCGTTGGGTGGCGTCGATATGCGCGAGTTTGTTTAAAGCCCTGCGGTACACTATTTTGAAAAGGTAGGAACTCAGTGAAGATTCAATGACAAGAGTTTCCCGGTTTTCCCAAATCCATAAAAGAGAGTCTTCTACAATTTCTTCCGCATCTTCCAGATCAACAAACCGATGACCGTATGCACAAAGCATCGGATAATACTTTCGAAACAGCGTGTCGAAAGCTTTTTGATCTCCGTGTCGGACGGCTGATAATAAGAAATCGTTTTCTGAGCGGTAGGTTTCTTTCATGTATTAGTTTTGTAAATTCACTGCAAATATAACTTTTTTATAAGAAAACAAAGATTTTCTGAAAAAAAAATGGATTTTAGTTTAGGAATCTATCCGGAGTCTCCTGTCTTATAATAAAAGACAAGAAAAAGAGGATATGGACAAACTTGATAAAAATAAAATAGACGAATTACTTCCCCGCTATTGTGAGGGACAAGTGACAGAAGAAGAACGTCTGCTGGTTGAGACTTGGATGAACGAATCGGAGGAGGAACCGGCGGGTAGTAAAACAGATTCATTCGCTTTATCTGGCTACGGATACCATTCATGTAATGAAGAAAGTAGATACGGAAAAAGCGTTGTCGAGGGTAAAAGGCAGGATAACAGGTAGAAAGAAAACGATGTGGTGGGAATGGGCACAACGCGCGGCCGCAGTTCTGTTCATTCCACTTCTCGTTGTTCAGTTGGTGCACTATTGGGGAGGAGACGAACAGGAACTGGCACAAATGTTGGAAGTGAAGACCAATCCGGGAATGACCACTTCATTAACTTTATCGGATGGAACGGTAGTCTTCCTTAATTCAGAATCACGCCTGACTTATCCTTCACATTTCAACGGAGATACACGAAACGTAACCTTGCAGGGAGAAGCCTATTTTGAAGTTGCCAAGAATCCCGAAAAGAGATTTATCGTTTCCACTTCTCATCAGTCGCAGATAGAAGTGCTGGGTACACATTTTAATATAGAAGCCTATGAGAAAGATGATAAAGTGCTGGCAACACTGGTGGAAGGAAAGATAGGATTCATCTTTACACAGGATAATGTGTCGAAAAAGGTATTAATGGATCCGGGACAAAAACTTGTTTATGATTCGAGAGATTGTAAAGTGCAACTTTATGCCACTTCCGGTGAATCGGAAACAGCATGGAAAGAAGGAAAAATTATATTCAGGAACACTCCTTTGGAAGAAGGCTTACGAATGTTGGAGAAACGATATAATGTAGAATTTATAATTAAGAATGACCGCTTGAAAGGAGACTCGTTTACAGGAACATTCACGAATCAACGTCTGGAACGTATCTTAGAGTATTTCCAACTTTCCTCCCAGATTCGTTGGCGGTATCTTGATTCTCCGAATATAAAAGATGAAAAGAGTAAGATAGAAATATATTAATTGATTTACCTTAAAACGAAAAGTAATTGTATGAAAGACAGACCCCCTTAAATGAAAAACATACGGGATGATATTGGCGTATCTTCCCGTATGGAAACCAGTAAATCTTTTTAATGCTTGTTTGGCGACAAGCTTAGATAAACTTTTTATTAACTTTAAGTCATTACAAATTTATGCAAAATTATTTTAGCATCCAATTTTTATGGGTGATAAAGTCGCTTTGGCTAACCTCAAAAAAAATCCCATTATCTATGAGACTATTAGTTTTGTTCTTAGTATGTTCTATCGGACTAAGTTATGCAGCCGATAGTTACGCTCAGAAAGCTATGATCAGTATCGATGTTCACAACCAGCGTGTGGAGGATATTTTGAAAGAGATTGAAGCGCAGTCGGATTTTGACTTCTTCTTCAATAACAAACATGTAGATTTGAATCGTCGTGTTTCTGTGTCTGCTGATAAAAGTAATATTTTCAGTGTGTTGAAGGAAATATTTGCCGGTACGAATGTGAAGTATTCGGTGTTGGATAAGAAAATAATATTGTCTGTTGAAGCGCAATCACCACAGCAGGAAAAGAAAGTAACAGTATCGGGTACGGTACTGGACACTCATGGTGAACCGGTAATCGGAGCTAGTGTATTGGAGAAAGGCGTACAGGGAAATGGAACGATTACAGACATTGACGGTATCTTCAAACTTTCCGTATCTTCATCGAAAGCACAATTGGATATTTCCTATATCGGCTATCAGTCACAGACTGTTGCGGTGCAAGTCGGTAAAAATCTAAAAATCATTTTACAGGAAGATTCCAAACAATTGGAAGAAGTAGTAGTGGTAGGTTATGGTACACAGAGTAAAAAGACATTAACAGGTGCTGTTTCTATGGTAAATATGGGTGATGTAGAAATGAATACTGTTCCGAATGTATCTCGTGCATTGGCAGGTAAGGCTGCCGGATTTCGTGTAAATCAGATCTCTGCGCAACCTGGCGGTGAGGCTAAATTCCGTATTCGTGGTGAGGCTTCTACAGGAGCAGGTAACGACCCTTTGTTTGTTATTGATGGTTTTCCGGTATCGTCTTCCGGTAATTTAAGTTCGGGGAACGGCTATTATGAATCCGGTAATATTGATAATGTGCTGGAGTCTTTGAATCCGGATGATATTGAATCAATTTCAGTTTTGAAAGATGCTGCTTCTACCGCTATTTATGGAGCACGTGCCGGTCATGGAGTTGTTCTGATTACAACAAAACGCGGTAAGAGTCAGAAGCCCAGAGTGACTTATTCCGGTATGGGATCTGTGCAGGTAGCCCGTTCGAATTATAAGATGCTTGATACTCGTATGTATATGGATATGTATAATAAGCAGCAGCACGAGGAGTGGCTGAAGTTGAATGGAATGGGGATTTATGAAGGATATGTGGGGAAACCGGATACTCCGCCCACTCAATATAAACCGGCTTTCAATAATGATGAAATATTGTTGGCAAGTGGTACTGATTGGCTTGATGCGGTAATGCGTAACGGATATACGCAACAACACAATCTTTCTGTTAATGGTGGTACGGAGAAAACCCGTTATTTGGCTTCCGTCAACTATATGGATCAAGAAGGTATTGTCAAGAATAATGGTGTCAGCCGTTTTTCTGCCCGTTTAAATCTGGATCAAGAATTAAGTAAATATGTATCTTTCGGATTAACCGCTACTTACTCACAGAATAAGTATGATAACGTTCCTTTAGGAGATAAGGTTAATGAATATTCAGGTGTGTTGACCGGTGCTATTCAGTCCAATCCTACTATTCCTATTTATGATTCTGAAGGGAATTATTTTATTGACCCGAAACGTCCTTTTGTTGCGAATCCGGTTTCTTTGTTGGAAATAAAAGATAATACGGTAAAAGATCGGTTGATCGGTTCAGCATTTGTTTCAGTAAAACCATTGAAAGAATTAGAAGTGAAATTACAGTTGGGAGCTGACCGCAGTTTCCAGAAACGTTCCAGTTATTTGCCTAAGACAACTTTGCAAGGGGCAAATAAGAATGGAAGGGCAGATATTTCACAAGAGACAAGCACTACTTATCTAATGGAATTGACCGCTCAATATTCTAAAAGTTTTGGTGATCATAATCTGAAAGCTATTGGTGGTTATTCATTCCAAAAGTTCAAGAATGACGGATTCAGTGCCGGAAATTCAGATTTTCTGGTGGATGGATTTGGGTATAACAGTTTGGGGTCGGGTAATTATAAAAAGCCTTCTGTCAGTTCATGGGCTTCTATAAATAGTATTGCTTCTTTGTTTGCCCGTGCTAATTATTCTTACAAAGGAAAATATTTGTTGGAAGCCACGGTACGTGCTGATGCTGCATCTAATTTTGCACCGGAAAATCGTTGGGGATATTTCCCTTCTGTATCAGCAGGTTGGATGATTAGTGAAGAAAATTTCATGAAAGGGGCTTCTAAATGGTTATCCATGTTGAAATTGAGAGCTTCTTATGGACAGACCGGTAATTCTAATGTCGGTTATCGTATTTATGATTATTATGAGGTAGGAAGAAATGCCATTATTGGAGGCGCGGAGTCAACAGGAGTATATGCTTCGGATTTGGGAAACAAGAGTATCACTTGGGAAACAACTACGGAATTTAATCTTGGAGTAGACTTTGGAATATTTAATAACCGGTTTAAGTTGGCTGCCGAGTACTTTAAGCGTAAAATAACAGATTTGTTAGTGACAAACAAGCCCTTGCCATTTTATAATGAGGTAAATAAAATTGCAGGAAATATAGGATCAACGCAAAGCCAGGGTGTGGAAATCACATTGAATACAGTGAATATTGTTACAAAAGACTTTGAATGGGATACCACATTGACTTTATCGCATTATAATGACCGTTGGTTGAAACGTGATCCGAACTGGAAGCCAAGAGCCTATGAAAAAGAAGATGACCCGATACGGGCATGGTGGGAATATGAAGCAATCGGTATCCTGCAACCGGGAGAGAAGGCACCGGATGCCCAGAAAGATTTGGTTCCGGGAATGATGAAGTTGAAAGATCGGGATGGAAATGGTGTGTTAGGAGATGAAGATAAGGTCTATATGGGGAATGGTGATCCGAAAATAATCTACGGTTTGAACAATTCATTCCGCTATAAGAATTTTGATTTGAATATCTATTTTTACGGAGAAGCGGGTAGAAAGCGGGGAGCCAGCTATTATGAAGGTTGGACACGCATGGATAATGGTATCAACGTTTCCACTTACGCATTGAAAGCGTTCAGTAGTAATAACTTGACAGCTACTGATCCTACCTACGTGAGAGGGGGAAACGGTTGGGGAGACTATTACGTAAAATCTATCTATTACGTTCGTTGCGGAAGTATAACATTGGGATATAAAGTACCGATCAGCCAAAAGATCGTGAATAATCTTCGTGTATATGTAGATGTGAACAATCCGTTTGTGATTACCAATTGGACAGGGCTGGATCCTGAAACGGATAACGGAACTTATGCATATCCGAATGTGACCTCTTATAATTTTGGTGTATCAATATCTTTCTAATAAGTTATGAATATGAAAAAGACAATTTATACTGTAATAGCAACTCTTTTGTTCCTCATATCGTCTTGCACGCTGGAACAGGAAGTTTATAATAAAATAAATCCGGGAATGTTTCCGCAGAATGCTGAAGATGTAAATGCGTTGGTCAACTCAAGTGCTTATTACGTTTTTTCTCCGTGGGGGATTTTTGAGGTGGCGGCAGGTTATGTGACGACTTCGGAAATGGTGACCGATTATGTGGAAAACACATGGGGGTGGACTACCGTATATAATTCGTATGAAGCTAATGACTGGCATATCGACGGAGATTATCGCCGCGTGTATGACTATTCCCAATATCTGGCTTCCATGACTTTGACAATGGAACGTATCAAGAACGTGGATATGGATGAAACATTGAAAGCCCGTTATATGGCCGAATTAAAATGTGGACGTGGTTTTCTGGCTTTTCTGATGTATGATATGTATGGTCCGATACCTATTGCAGATTTGGAAACTTTGCAGAAACCGGAAGCTGAGATTGTGATTCCCCGCTTGTCTGAAGAAGCGATGCGTGAATACATTGTTACTAACCTGAAGGAAGCGGCCGACATACTGCCTTATAAATATGAAGATACGGATTACGGACGTTTTACAAAAGGATTGGCCAACACATTGTTGTTAAAATTCTATATGATGACTAAACAGTGGGATGAAGCAGAGAAAATAGGACGTGAATTGACTAAATCCGAATACGGTTATAAACTGGTAGACGATTATCATTCTTTGTTTTCTTTATCAGGAGAAAAGAATTCGGAAGTAATATTCTCTTGTGTAGCGGAAGCTGGTGTGATGGAGCAGAAGTGGTTTGCACATGTATTAACATCCGACTATCCTATTCCGGCAGGAATGGCGGTGACTGCATGGGGAGGGTATAAAATATCCTGGCCTGCCTATGAATCTTTTGATCCTAAAGACAAAAGACGGGAAAGAATTATAGGTGAATATACTGGTACGGAAGGCGTGCATCACAGTCGTGCTCTTGACCGTGACGGAGGTACAACAGGTGTACTCTTTTATGGTGCAATTCCGGTTAAGTATAAAATCGAAGGGGTGATAGGAGAACTGTGTGAAATAGATATGCCAATCTACCGTTATGCAGACGTATTGACTTTACTTTCAGAAGCTATTGTCCGCAATGGAAATAGCATAACTCAGGAAGCTGTCGGGTTATTGAATCAAGTACGTGTTACCCATGGCGGACTGAAAGCTTATCAATTGAGTGATTTCGCTTCAGTGGAAGATTTCCTTGATAAATTGTTGGAAGAACGTGGACATGAGTTCTATTTTGAAGGTGTACGTCGACAGGATTTGATTCGTCACGGAAAATTCATAGAAGCGGCACTTGCTAAAGCAAGATTTGCAGGTCAGCCGACTGGTAAAATCGAAACGAAGGTAGACGGGCAATATAAATATGAGAAGTTTCCGTTACCTACTCATTTGATTACTGAAGGACAAGGTCTTATAATTCAAAACCCCGGTTACTAAAAATGGATAGTATTATGAAACATTTATTATATACTCTATTAGGTATTTTATTACTTGCCGGATGTAAAGAGGACAAGTATAATGTAATTATTCCTATGTCGGATATTTACCTGAGTGCGCCTCAGGATGGAGCGAAAATTGACTTGAATGATTTGTCAATCGATGAATATAGTTTCTCATGGGATAAGGCATTGGAGAAAGGTGCCAAACTGATTCTTTGTGCTACCAGAGATTTCAAAAAGCCGGTGAAGATTGACGCTGGTAAATCGACCTCTTTTACTTTGTCCGTATTGGCAGCCGATCAGTATTTCTCTCAGTTGGGAATAAAGGCCGGTCAAGAAGCGCTGTTGTATTGGACTGTTAAAGAGACTGGCAATACTACGGCTGCTGCGTCGGATGTGCATACGATTCATGTGAAACGTATGTCTACCAAGTTGTTACAACCTGAGGATATGACTGAGATTGCTTTGGCTGAAGATAAACCGGAAACTGCCGTACAGTTTGAATGGGATACGGAAGGAAGACCTGAATCAACCTCATATTCACTCTGTCTGTCACTTGATCCTGAAATGAAACAGACTGTAGCCGAGCAAAGTGTAGGGATTGTAAAAGGTAAGTCTTCTCTGACACACGAGCAACTTCAGACCTTGCTCGACCAACTTTCTATTAAACGTTGGACATCCAACGCTATATATTGGAATGTGAAGACTGATGACGGTCAACTGGTGTCACGTTCTTCCGGAGTACTAAATATGACGGAAATGATGCGTTTCATTGATGTTCGCGGTGATGAGAAGATAACCTATCGGGTTGCCCGTATTTCTTATAGCGACGGAACTTCACTGGTTTGGCTGGCAGATAATTTGAGGACGACCAAGTATCCTGACGGAACTGATATTGAGTCAAATAATTATAAGAATACGCCGGAATCTTTTGGAGAAGGCAGAGTGAAAGCATACGGAGTTCATTATCATTATGACATTCGTGACAAAATAGCTCCTACGGGTTGGCGCTTACCGACTATGCAGGAGTATAAGAACCTGTTTGCCGAAGCGGGAACAGCTGAAGGTCAATGGAATGTTTTGAAAGACCCTGATTATTATGAGTCAGTGAAAGGACAGACTCATTTGAATGACTGGAAATTTAATTTGTGTGCTTCCGGTCAATGGGTAGAACCGAATATTAATAATCACACCGGACAGTATTGCTATTTGTTGGTGACTGATAATACAGAGCATGGATGTATGCTTCACGATGGTGGAGCAACATTGTGGACTCCTTGGACAACAGGGGCTCCTGCACGTTTTATCTTCAATGAAAATTAATCAGGTGAAAATTAAAAATAGATCAATCATGTTAATCAATATAAAGAAAACTATGACCATATTATCTACCTTATTATTAGGTATTATGTGTAGCTTTTGTTCTGATACGATAGATGTGTATGCAGGACAGTATGGAGAGGAAGAAGGTACGAATGAACCGGAAACTCCGGAAGTTGTAGGTAAAATCGTTCATATCGAGTCGTTGAGAAATCCTGATAGAGGCTTTCATCTTGAATGTAATTTGCTGGCTGATGAGATGAAAAGTCCATATAATGATTATGAAGTATATGGTGAGGATTTGTATAAAAAGAAAATAGAGCAGTTTGATGCGAAAGACGATAATCTGACTCTTGTGCAGCAATATATCTATCTGACCAAGTGGGTGAGTAAAGATCTTGATGATGAGGCTTTGAATAATATCCGCAAGGTGTTTGAGTTGATGAAAGCGCAGGGATATAAAGCCATTCTTCGTTTTGCATACAATCATGCGGGGCTTAATACGTCCGGCGGTGAATCTAAACAATGGATTCTTAGGCATATTGAACAATTGACACCTTTGTTGAATGAATATATCGGTCAGATTGCTACGGTGCAAGTTGGTTTTATTGGTGCTTGGGGAGAGTGGCATACGTCACCGTTGGCAAATGATCAGGATGCGAAGAATGCAATTGTCAGTGCACTGTTAAGAGCTTTGCCTGTTCCATATTGTGTAGAAATGCGTTACCCGAGTCATAAGAAAGCATTGACATTGGAGCAGGAAGAATACCGCGGACGTATCGGATATGCGAACGATTACTTTACAGCCGGTGAACATTCTCATGCGCCGGGCAATGACTTTGTTCCCAATACGGATGATTATAAACAAATAACCGGGGAAGTAAAAGCGAATAATTTCTATATGAGTGGTGAGATTCCTTATAATGAAGATACCGAATGGGGTTTGGCTGCACTAATTACTCCGATGAAGTCATTGCGTATTTTGCGTGAACACCGTTATTCGGCTTTTGATATAACGCAGAATTTTGATTTGAATATCATGAGTTGGAAACAAGTAAAAGTATATCCTTCTTTGCTGAATGATAATAACATTCTCTTTGATGAGAGTTATTTTAAAGACGCCGAAGGAAATGAGGTTGTCCGTTCATTCTATGAATTTGTACGTGACCATTTGGGATACCGGTTGAATCTGCAAAGCGAATCGACAGTGGAGGCGAAAAACGGAAACTTGGAATATAATCTGACGATAACTAATACCGGTTTTGCTACGGTGATTAATCCGAAAGAAGTATATCTTGTGCTGGTTTCCGGAGACGGTCAGGTAGCTAAAGAAATAAAGCTGGATGTTGATCCTAAAACATGGATTCCTTCTACAAATGAAGAACCGAATCAGGTAGCGAAGTATGTTATAAAAGGAAGTGCAGCTGCCGGATTGAGCGGGACATACAAAGTTGGAATCTGGATGCCGGAGAAAGTGGCCGATTTGAAATACAATCCGGCTTACGCCATCAAGTTTGCTCCGACGGAGAAACTCACTCATTGGTATGATGACGCAGGAAAATATGCAGTGAATATTTTCGGTGAAGTTACATTCTGATACGGATTGATGAATGCTTCGGCCGGGACAAACCGATATCTTGTGGGCAAGTCGGAGCAGATTACTCTTTAAATTTGTCGGTAAGGTGAATTTGTAAAATAATGATTTGCTAGTTTATAGTCGATAGTATCCTCCATTCTCCTTCCCGAAGGAGGGGAATGGAGATACCACCGACTGGCTAAATAACCACCAAATTTGAAGAAGCCCCCGGAACATTCAATACTTATGATATAATTTGAATAAAGATGAATAAAAGTAGAAGCAACGTATTTATTATGCTTAACTTAATTGTATCATTTTTTATTTCAGCCTGTTCCTCCCCCAGGGAACAGGTTAAAATAGAAAATGGTACTTTTAATATTAACGGGAAAGATGTGCAATTGATATGCGGAGAAATGCATTATCCCCGTATTCCGCACGAGTATTGGCGTGACCGTCTGCACCGAGCGCGTGCAATGGGGTTGAACACCGTGTCTGCTTATGTATTCTGGAACTTCCACGAACGGCAACCCGGAGTATTTGATTTCAGCGGACAAGCGGATATTGCCGAGTTTGTACGTATTGCACAGGAAGAAGGGCTGTATGTCATTCTTCGTCCCGGGCCATACGTGTGTGCGGAATGGGATTTCGGAGGTTATCCTTCGTGGCTCCTGAAAGAAAAGGACTTGACTTATCGTAGTAAGGACCCGCGTTTCATGTCTTATTGCGAACGATATATCAAGGAACTTGGCAAGCAACTGGCCCCCCTGACTATCAACAACGGCGGTAATATTATCATGGTACAGGTGGAAAACGAATACGGTTCGTATGCGGCCGACAAAGAATACCTTGCTGCTATCCGTGATATGCTTCAAGAAGCCGGATTCAATGTTCCGTTGTTTACTTGCGACGGCGGTGGGCAGGTGGAAGCCGGACATATTGCCGGTGCATTGCCTACTTTGAACGGTGTGTTCGGCGAGGATATATTTAAAATCGTGGATAAATATCATCCGGGCGGTCCGTACTTTGTGGCGGAGTTCTATCCGGCTTGGTTTGATGAATGGGGGAAACGTCATTCTTCTGTTGCCTACGAGCGTCCTACCGAACAACTGGATTGGATGTTGGGACATGGCGTATCTGTCAGTATGTATATGTTCCACGGCGGAACAAATTTCTGGTATATGAACGGTGCCAATACCAGC
>OGJL01000529.1_pt1 | contig 14854 bp, 2 predicted proteins | sample 1572291 | NCBI WGS metagenome assembly OGJL01 (sample SAMEA2582082, study PRJEB24529) | metagenome | biome: Human gut stool | place: China | collected 2011
ATATGTTCAATCATATGATTGATTACCTATCATTGTTCAGTTTTCAAAGATCTGTGCCCCTTCATATGGGGTACTTGAATATAATAACATTTCCATATACTCATGTCAACAAAATTTGGACAAATTTTACTACAAATTTCAGAAAATTTTTACCATTATTTTTGCACAATTTGACGGCCTAATTTTACAGATTCGAAACTTGAGTTATATCACTCTTTTAGACATATCATATAAGGAGAATTTAAAGCAAAAAGAAGCCGCAACAAGAATACATATTGCATTCTGTTGCGGCTTCTTGTCTATATGACAGTGTGTTAATAGAATCCCTTATTTGTGTCTCAACACTGTATATAAAAACTTTTATATATAAGATTATTGCAACTGCACATTCCTTATAACAAAAGCTGTACATATAATGTGATCATATATGTATTAGATGATTAGTTATCTGTCTGAATCGCTTCACGAAGGTTAATTTCGTGCATGTCTCCAACAGAAGGTTCTTCTGCAGACATATTTTTTACAGTTTGTTTTGTAGCAAACCAAACTGCTTCGTTCATGTAATAACGCAATTCTTCATTAGATACATGTTCTTGATCTTGAGCCATAATATCAAGCATAGCATCTTCCAATGCTTGTGCTTCTTCATCAGTCAAAGGACCGCCAACGGCCTTTTGTTTTTGAAGCAATTCATTCATGCGATCAACCATGCTGCGCAATACATTGTAACCATAGCTATTTGTGTAACCTTGGTCCTTATCATATTTAGGGAATGTGTAATAGCTATACTCGTTTTTATTACGGTTTTCACCATTCCAGTTCAATGCAGTCTCTTGGCCATGTACATAACCTAAAGAATGTTTACGGAAATAATCAGCATAATTATGCTTATCTTTAGAATGTAACCATTTAGCTTCTTCTTTAGTTAACGCTTGATGATTATTCTTTTTGCTTTCAGCTAAAGCAATATGTTTTTCCGCATTTTCCCATGCTTTCACAAATTCATGGATACCTTGCACAGCCTGAGGGCTAGCCACAGGAACCAATACAACAGAACCTGTTGTAGGCACTTTAGCTGGATTTGGTAAAAGCAATGGATCATCAAATGTAGCAGATGCCGCATTAACATGGAATACGCCACTGCCGAATAATACTGCCGCTGTGAAAGCAAGCAAAGTGGATTTTTTCATTATATATTCCTCTTTTCTATCAACGAATTAAATCGGGTGGGAGGACTCCCAAAAGGGAATCCTCAACCCGTAATGTTCAGTATGAACGTATTATAAACCTAGTCTTGCCATCATTGCAGCAATATTAGCTTTCATTTGTTCATTTTCAGCTTTCAAATCAGCTACTTCACCTTTTAATCCTTGATTTTCAGCTTTCATTGCAGCAAGTTCACGTTGCATTGCATATGTAGAACTGATAGGTCCTTTACGATAACGATCTGCAGTTTCTGCTTCGCCGTCTCTGTTACCTACTTTCCAAGTTACACCAGCATTTGCCATCATATGGCTATTGCTGCCTGCCCAAGCAACACCAGCATGTAACATCATGGATTCATTCTTATAATGAGCCACACCTAATGCCAATGCGGAGTCACCACGGTAGTTACCGTAACCTGCCATGATTTGAGTAGGTTCGTAAGGGTCATAAGCCATAGGTTTCAATGCGGACAACGCGGAGGACATAGCACCAACTTGACGAACTTCGTTTACAACATTATTCATGCTGTTTGCAACACGATTAAGTTGGGAACCATTAACAGCATCAGTAGAAGTGGAGCTAATTTCGCCTGGTGCAACGTTAGTAATCTTATTACCACCGTTGTTCAAACCAGAGCTTGTTAAGGATACGCTGCCACCACCATTATTTTTGATTGTGATACCGTTACCGTTTGTCACAGTTGTATGACCGGAGTTATCCATAGTTGTAATGGAATTGATACCAGTAATATCTTTTGCCAAACGAACATTCAAGCTGCCGTTATTATCGGAGATAACACCAATATTGTTTGCAGTGGAAAGTTTGCTTTCATCAGTAACGCCACCTTTAACAGTCACTTTTTGACCTAGGTCACGATGGAATTCGCCTTTATCACCTGCAAAGTCTAAGCCAGCTTTCTTAAGGCCGTCGATACCTTTCTTCAAGTCACCGATGTTAGCACCATTTGTTAAGCTGCTGCTATTATCAGCAATATTGTTGATATCTTCGCCTTCGCCATAACCGCTTGCCATGTTAACAACTTTATTACCACCATTATTCAAGCCGTCCTTAGTCAATGTTACTGCACCAGTACCATCTTTAGGGGAACCTTGACCTGCTGGAGGAGTAGTAATTGCAACACCGTTGCTGCTAACAGTAGTAGTTACTTTAGTACCACCCATACCGGATGTCACTACCATGCCATCTGCAGTTGTACTTGTTCTCTTGTCCTTTTTATCAGTAGTTACAACACCATTAGCAGTCAATTCAGTGGCCTTAGTTGGATTATCTACAAGCACACCATTAGCTGTTGTTTGTGTTGAATTATTTTGGCTATCAGATACTTTTACATTACCTGCAGTAAGAGCAGTTGTATTGCCTAATGTATCAGTGCTTGTAACACCTACACCGTTTGTTACAGTAGAGAATTTCTTATCGTCAGTAGTGGTAATCACACTGCGTAAGTTCAAGTCTTTTTTGATATCTACAGTGTATGTTTTGGACTTATCCGCATTTGTTGTAGATGTTACAGTTGTATTGCCGCTATCGCCAGCTTTCACTGTTGTAGTTGCTGCCGCCATGCTGCTCTTCAACTGTTGAACGTTAACTGCATCTGTATCATTTACACCAGCTGCCACGTTAGTAATCTTTTGATTATTTGCGTTTAAGCCTTCGTTAGAAATGTAAGTTTTACCGCCTACAGATACGCCCTTATCATCAAGAACAACTTGTTTGTTTGGATCGGAACCAACAGTTACGGAATCAAGACCTTTAAGGTTCTTAGCGAGTTTAACGTTCAAGTTGCCGTTTTCATTAACTACGCCAATGTTACCATTTGAAAGTTTAGAAGCATCAGATTCGCCACCTTTGAGTTCCAATGTTTGACCGAGGTCTTTATGGATAGCTTCACCGGAGTCGCCTTTGAAGTTCAAGCCTTTCTTAGTCAAGTCTTCAGTGTTTTTATCAATTTTGTTGTCTACAACTTTCAATTGATCTTCTGTCGCAGCTTGACCATTAGTAATCTTATTAGGATCCCAAGTTCTGTTAGTCAAATCGTTAACAGTACCAGAACCACCATTGATAGTTACCTTACCGGAGTTGATTGTACCGTTTGTACCATTGATATTTACAGCATTAGCACCTTCGCCAGCTCTAATGATACCTGTTGTACCATCGAAATGAACTGATGTGCTACCGGAGCCCAATGTCACTGTGTCTTTCAAGTTAACAGTGTATGTTTTAGCTTTTGTAAGATCGTTGATTTCTTCTTCAACATGGATGTTCTTGCTACCTTTTACCTTAGTATCGGACGCAGCTTTTACTTCGTTCAATTGTTTAAGGTTAACAGCATCACTATCTTCTGTACCAGCTTTAACATTTTTGATTTGCGTATTGTTAGCATTGAAACCATTGTTTGTAACAAATGTATTACCACCAATTGTCAAGCCATTGTTGTTGATTGTTGTTTGACCAGTTGTTACACTGTTCAAGCCTGTTAAATCTTTTGCAAGTTTAACATTCAACTTACCGTTTTCGGATACCACACCAATATTGTTGTCAGACAATTTAGCTTTATCAGTAATGCCACCTACAACATCCAATGTTTGACCAAGATCTTTATGGATTACTTCGCCAGAATCAGCTTGGAAGTTCAAGCCTTTCTTAGTCAAGTTTTCAGTGTTCTTATCAATTTTGTTATCTACAACTTTCAATTGATCTTCTGTTGCAGCTTGACCGCTTGTGATATGTGCAGGATCCCAAGTAATGTTAGTCAAGTTGTTTACAGTACCGTTCGCACCGTTAACTAGAACTTTACCTGCATTGATGTTACCTGTTACGCCATCAATTGCTACTTTACCAGCATTAATTGTGCTGTTTACGCCATTGATAGTTACTGCATTAGTGCCGTCGCCAGCTTTTACGATACCTTTTGTACCGTCGATGTTAACTGCTGTGTTACCGGAACCTAATGTTACAGTATCTTTCAATGCAACTGTGTAAGTTTTAGCTTTTGTAGTTGGATCTACAGCTTCATCAACGTCGATGTTTTTGCTACCTTTTACTTTTGTATTAGATGCAGCTTTTACATCGTTCAATTGTTTAACGTTAACAGCATCATTGTCTTCTACACCAGCAGTTACGTTTTTGATTTGTGTATTGTTAGCATTGAAGCCATTATCTGTAACGAATTGTTTGTTGTTGATTGTCAAGCCATCGTTGTTGATAGTTGTTTGACCAGTTGTTACGCTGTTCAAGCCTGTTAAGTCTTTTGCAAGTTTAACATTCAACTTACCATTTTCGGATACCACACCGATATTGTTGTCAGACAATTTAGCTTTATCAGAAGTGCCACCTACAACATCCAATGTTTCACCAAGGTTTTTATGAATGCTTGTTGCATCATCACCTTTGAAGTTCAAGCCTTTATTAGTGTTGTCTGTAACTTTTTGATCTACAGATTTTAATTGGTCTTCTGTTGCAGCTTGACCACTTGTGATATTTGCAGGATCCCAAGTTGTGTTAGTCAAGTTGTTTACAGTACCGTTTGCACCGTTAACAAGAACTTTACCTGCATTGATATTGCCTGTTACACCATCGATTGCAACTTTGCCAGCATTAATTGTGCTGTTTACACCGTTGATAGTTACTGCATTAGTGCCGTCGCCAGCTTTTACGATACCTTTTGTACCATCGATGTTGACTGCATTATTACCAGAACCTAATGTTACAGTGTCTTTCAATGCAACTGTGTAAGTCTTAGCTTTTGTTACAGTATCTACAGTTTCATCAACATTGATGTTTTTGCTACCTTCTACTTTTGTATTAGATGCAGCTTTCACATCGTTCAATTGTTTAACGTTAACAGCATCGTTGTCTTCTACGCCAGCAGTTACGTTTTTGATTTGTGTATTGTTAGCATTGAAGCCATTATCTGTAACGAATTGTTTGTTGTTGATTGTCAAGCCATCGTTGTTGATAGTTGTTTGACCAGTTGTTACGCTGTTCAAGCCTGTTAAGTCTTTTGCAAGTTTAACATTCAACTTACCATTTTCGGATACCACACCGATATTGTTGTCAGACAATTTAGATTTTTCAGTAATGCCACCTACAACATCCAATGTTTGACCAAGATCTTTATGAATTAATTCGCCAGAATCAGCTTGGAAATTCAAGCCTTTTTTAGTCAAATCAGTGCTGTTGTCAGTGATTTTCTTATCAACAATTTTCAATTGGTCTTCTGTTGCAGCTTGACCGCTTGTGATATTTGCAGGATCCCAAGTTGTATTAGTCAAGTTGTTTACAGTACCTGTAGTACCATTGACAGTCACTTTACCGGAGTTGATAGTGCCGTTTGTACCATTGATAGTCACAGCATTAGCACCGTCACCAGCTTTCACGATACCTGTAGTACCGTTGATGTTAATTGCTTTATCGCCGGAACCTAAAGTTACATTGTCTTTCAATGCTACTTTATAAGTTTTAGCGTGTGTATTAGGGTCTACTGTGGAATCAACATTGATGTTTTCGCTACCTTCTACTGTAGTGTTAGACGCATTTTTAACTTCGTTCAATTGATTCAAGTTAACTGCATCATTACCATCAGTACCAGCTTTTACGTTTTTGATTTGTGTGTTGTTAGCATCAAAACCGTTAGCTGTAACGAATTTCTTACCACCAATTGTTAAACCTTCGTTATTAATTGTTGTAGCACCAGTTGTTACACTTGTTAAGCCAGTCAACTCTTTAGCAAGTTTAACATTCAACTTACCGTTTTCAGATACCACGCCGATGTTATTGTCAGACAATTTAGCTTTATCGGAAGTACCACCTACAACGTCTAATGTTTCGCCAAGATCTTTATGAATGCTTGTAGCGTCATCGCCTTTGAAGTTCAAGCCCTTCTTAGTCAAGTTGCTACCATTGTCAGTAATTTTCTTATCAACAACTTTCAATTGATCTTCTGTTGCAGCTTGACCGCTTGTGATATGGTCAGCATCCCAAGTGATATTTGTTAAGTTGTTTACAGTACCTTTAGCACCGTTAACAAGAACTTTACCGGAATTGATATTGCCTGTTACACCGTCAATCGCTACGTTACCAGCATTAATTGTGCTGTTTGTACCGTTGATAGTTACAGCATTATTGCCTTCGCCAGCTTTCACAATACCTTTTGTGCCGTCGATATTAACAGCAGTATTGCCAGAACCCAATGTTACTGTGTCTTGTAGACCAACTGTATAAGTCTTAGCTTTAGTAAGTGGATCTTCAGAATCAGTTACATTGATGTTTTTACCTGCTTTTACAACAGTTTTAGCTGCCGCTGCGTTATTGGATACTTCTTTCAACTGTTTAAGGTTAACTGCGTGGTTATCCTCTGTACCAGCTTTCACGTTTGTGATTTGAGTATCGTTAGCATTGAAGCCGTTGCTTGTAACAAATGTGTTACCACCGATTGTCAAACCATTGTTATTAATAGTTGTAGCACCAGTTGTTACGCTGTTCAAGCCTGTCAAATCTTTAGCAAGTTTAACATTCAATACGCCGTTGTTATTAACTACGCCGATGTTATTTTCTGAAAGTTTAGATGCATCAGCTTGACCACCAGAGATTTTCAATGTTTGACCAAGATCTTTGTGAATTGCAGTACCTGCGTCACCTTGGAAGTTTAAGCCTTTTTCTACGATTTCAGTTTTTGTAGTATCAATTTTATTGTCTACTACTTTCAATTGATCTTCTGTCGCAGCTTGACCATTAGTAATAGCCTTAGGATTCCAAGTTCTGTTAGTCAATTCGTTAACAGTACCTGTAGTACCATTGATAGTTACTTTACCGGAGTTGATAGTACCATTTGTACCATTGATAGTCACAGCATTAGCGCCGTCGCCAGCTTTCACGATACCTGTTGTACCGTTAATATTGATAGCTGTATTACCAGAGCCTAATGTTACTTCATCTTTCAAGCCTACAGTATACGTTTTAGCTTTAGTTACATTGTCGATGCTTTCATCAACTTTAATGTTTTTACCTTCAGCTACCTTTGTATTTGCTGCAGATGCACTGTTGGATACTTCTTTCAATTGTGCCAAGTTTACTGCATCGCTGTCGATTGTACCACGAGCAACGTTAGTAATCTTGTTACCACCATTATCCAAGCCTGTTTTAGTAAGGGATACAGATGCATTGTTTGTAGCACCGTTGCTGATAGTTACACCGTTGGAAGTAACTTTTGTATCACCTACAGTTACGCTGTTCAAACCTTTAAGGTCTTTAGCCAAACGAACTTTCAAGTCGTTAGAGCCATCGGATACAACACCGATATTGTCTTCAGCAGTCAATTTGGATGCTTCTGTGATGCCACCTTTAACGTTTACTTGTTCACCAAGTTTTTTATTGATTACATTACCGGAGTCAGCACCGAATTTCATGCCTTTATTGATCAATTCTTCTTTAGTCTTGAACAATTGGCTGCCATTGATAGCATCTGTGGATGTAGCTGTTACAGCACCGTCTTTTACATTTGTAATAGTAGTGCCATTAGCGCCTTCCAATGTTACCTTAGTTTTATCAACAACACCGTTATTGATGTCATATTTAACAGCACGATCTGTCAATTTATCTACAGAAGTCTTGGATGCAATGTTATTGATTGTAACTTGCTCTTTAACGCCTGCATGGTTTTTATCCTCTACAGTCAAGGATACTTCACCATTGTCGTTTACCTTATAGGAACCGTCAGCGCTGGAGTTTCTTACAAGACGATAGTCAGTTGCACTGCTACCTTGTTGAGTAATTTGTTCGCTAACTTTTTTCAACTGATCTTCAGTCGCTGCACGACCGGATACGATAGATGTGGAATCCCAGCTCTTATTGCTCAAGTTAGTTACATAATTACCAGTTTCGCTTGCATGTTTCGTATTTTGAACAGTTTGAGCGCCCATTACAACGCCACTAGCAGTTACTCTACCTGCTGTACCATCAAGAACTACTTGATTGTTACCGCTACCCAATGTCACTTTGTTGTTCAAACGAAGATCATATTTAGCACCTTCAGTGCTTGTAGCAGGAGTTGTTGTCAATTTGAGGTTATCATCGGAAACAGTAACTTTAGAATGTTTACCTGCTTCGATTTTCACATCATGTAATTGGCTACCGTTTACAGCATCTGTAGAAGTAGAGGATACTTCACCAGCTTTCAAGTTAGTAATTGTTGTACCGCCTTGGCCTTCCAAAGTAACCTTGTTTTTATTAACAGTAGTACCGTTAAGATCATATTTAACAGCGCGTTCTGTCAATTTATCCAATTCAGTTTTGGATGCGATGTTATTGATTGTTACCGTATTAGCAGGGCTGTTAGGATGAGCTTCATCTTTAACTTTTAAATCAACCTTGTTGTTTTCTACAGAGTAAGAACCATCCGCAGAGTTTGTATTGTTAATCAAACGGTAATCTGTTTTTGCCGCATTAGTAGTCTTAATTTCATCAGACACTTTTTTCAACTGATCTTCAGTTGCTGCACGACCAGATGTGATGGTAGGGTTTTGAACATTCCATTCTTTATTGTCCAAACCAGTTACATAGTTTTTATTGTCGCTATGTTTACCTACGCGAACAGAACCTGCAGTTACGCTATTCAAACCTGTTAGGTCTTTTGCCAACTTAACATTAAGGTTGCCGTCTTTAGCTACAACACCGATGTTGTTGTCAGACAAAGCACCTGTAGCGCCACCTGTAATACCTAAAGTATCGCCAAGTTGTTTGTTGATTTTAACATTGTTATCGCCTTGGAAGCTTAAGCCTTTAGCGATTTTGTTAGTGTTATTTGTGATATTAGTAGTATTGATATCTTGTTGCTCTTTAGAAGCAAGGTTCGTCAACTTAACTTGTCTAGGGTTGGAACCATCAGCATCAGCAACAGTCAATGTCATGCTACCATCAGCAGCTACTTTATATTCGCCATTGCTACCTGCTGCAGGGTTTGCAATCAAACGGTAGTCAGTTTTGGAAAGACCATTAGAGATTTTAGAGATATCAACATCGAATGTTTGATTGTCATTACGTGTCAATGTCAATCTCTTACCGTCATTGGATACTGTACCAGATGTAACATACGTGTTTTTCAAACCTGTTACTTCAGCAGTCAAACCATTTGTACCGGTCATGTTAATCTTGCCATTACCGTTTGCTTCATACGTTGCAGAACCACGTTGCAAGTATTTATCGTATTTTGCAGCAATACGAGAAATATCACCGATATTAGCCGCATTTGTTAATGTATCACCGCCAGATTGTACATTGGTAATTTGATAACCACCAGCATTGATACCGGTTTTGCTCATAGATACGCTACCAGTTGTAACGGAGTTGAAGTTTGCATTATCAACTGTTGAAACCGTAACATTGTCTCCGGCGCCTTCTAATTTAATATTTTTACCAGCGTTAAAGTTCACTGTACGGTTTGGAGCTTTTACGTCTTTAACCTTTTGGCCATTAACTTGAAGTTCCCAACCTTGGTTTACGGATTGAATTGCTTCATGAACAGTGTTTTTACCTGTATCACCAATATTAGTCATGGTGATAGAGCCGTTTTGATCAACCTGAGCATTACCGCCTAAGATATTCTTAGTGCTGTTAGCTACATTACCTACTGCATTAGCAACGCCATATAATTGGCTACCGTTAATAGCATCTGTAGATTGTGCACTTACACGACCAGCAGCAACGTTTGTAATTGTACGTTTTGTAGAGTTATTACCTACGCTAACTGTGGAATCAGCAGTACCACCAGCATAGTTGTATTTCAAGCCGTTAATTGTTTCACTAGCAGTGCTTACAGGAGCAGCTGTTTCAGAATTAGCACCTAACGCAACGCCACGAACGTTATTTACTGTTGCTTTGCTGCCGAGAGCTAAGCCTTCATTCGCTTGTACACTTGCTTCGCTACCAATTGCTACCGCATCAGTTACTTCTTTTTTCGCTTTAAGTTGAGTAATTAATTGATCGTTATCTTTATAAACGCTACTATCACGTACACGTTCTAATGTACCAGCTTGAGCGCTTACGCCTAATGCGATGGAACGAGAACCAGTTGCTTGTGCATCATCACCGATAGCCACAACATTCTTCTTGTCCCCATCTTGAGTGCTTAAAGCACTCGCTTCACGACCCATAGCAATAGAGCCGTAACCTTCAGAATGAGCATTGTTACCGATAGCTGTAGAACGTTCGCCTAATGCCCATGCCGCATTACCTGCAGCCACAGAAGATCCGCCCAATGCATATGTATCATTACCAAGAGCAACACCAGAACCACCATGAGCACGTGCAGAGTTACCTACAGCAACGGAGTTGTTTACTTTATAATTTGGGTCATTTTGAATGCCAGATTCAGCATTATTACCAATAGCGACGCCATCTTTCGCACGAGTTTGTGCATTGTTACCAAGAGCAACCGCATTATCACGATAATGTGCTGCACCGTTACCGATAGCTACACCTTGAATGCCTTGAGATGTAGCACGATTACCGATGGCTACACCTCTTGCATAAGCTTCACCTTTATAATTTGAGCCAGAAGCAACATTAGCACCTGTACCCATAGCAACACTATCTACGGTATTTGATTTAGCACCTTGACCGACAGCAATAGAGCGAGCTGCATTAGCTTGGGTATTAGTAGTTCCGTCATATGCTGTATACGGTGTACCTTTCTCATCATATTTAGGTGTCGGATTTGCAGAACCGATAGCAATAGATTGATCCCCTGTCGCTAATGCGGAGTGACCCATAGCCAAGCTGGCTTTACCTTGTGCGGATGCTGCTGTACCGATAGCCGCCGCATATTGTTCACCTGCATAGGCTTGACGCATCATGGCCAAGGAGTTAAATCCTTTTGCCTTCGCAGCAGAGCCAACAGCAATAGCACCGATTTGTTCAGATTGAGCATAGTGACCTAAACCGATACCCAACGCACGAGATTGGGAATAGTCACCGATGGAAATACCAGACACAGAACCATCATTAGCACGGGCATTCGCATTGTTACCGATTTGGATGCCAAACACCTTATTATTTGTATATAAATATCCTTGTCCTGGATTTCCTGGTGTTTTGTAATCATACATCTGAATATAAGGAGAATTTTGGCTAGGATATAAATATGTAAACCCACCATCATTAGGACCTTCACCAGGAGCCAAAGAAAGGCCTCTGTTAGGTGCTGCATCAACACCCGAAATTAACCCACTACCACAGGTTAAAACCATAGCCGCCAAGCCAACTTTTACCGAAGCTTTAGCGGAATTACTAACAAAGCTTTTGGAGCCACGAGTATGGCTTTTTGCGATTTCAGATACAACGACATATGCGCCCCGTACCTGACTCCAAATTACCCTATAAATACGATTCATTTAGTAGTACCTACCTTTCACACAGTTTTATAAGGGATTCTAAAACCAACACTAAAACACTAAAAATAATAAAATTTTCATCAAAAATTTAATTACTATACATATAAAATATCAGATTAGTTTATGAATGTAAATATATTTTTTTCACATTTCGCTCATTTATTTTTATAACTTTAAATTTCTTTTAAAATTTAATTTTCTTACTCATTTGAATATATTTTCAATCATAAAAAACCCTTGCTACAATGGGACAAACAACACTTATAATCTAAAACTAATGATTTTATAGTAAATTAATTATATTCATAATTTTCGATTAAAATTATATGTTCTGTATTATACACTATTATGAAAAGTTTGTGAAGTCAAATACAAAAAAAGAACGAAAGTCTTTTCACAGTAGACTTTCGTTCTTTCATTTTATATACCATATAGGGTTAAAATCATCTAATCTTCATGGGTATTTTCTGGTACATTAACAGATTTTACCACATGAATATAAAATGAAATTTATATGATTTACATGCCTAAACGACTCATAATAAGAGCTAATTGTCGTTTAGTTTCTTCGTTATCTTTCTGTAGACGAAGGTTGTCTTCTTTCAATGCCGCATAGTCTGCAGTTAATTTTTCATCCTGCGCTTTCATGCGTGCATTTTCAGCTTTCAAAGCAGTCATTTCATCCTGCATTACGTACATAGAGCTGATAGGACCGCCCTTGTAGCGCTCAGGAATAGCCTTCTTCTCATCAGAAGAACCGAATTTACGAGTTACACCGGCATTCACCATATTATGACGACTACCAACAGATACGCCTGCATGGAACATAGTATCTTCCGATGTATAATGTGCAACACCTAACGCCGCTGCGGTTTCACCTCTGTAATTGCCGATACCAGCCATCACTTGAGTTGGTTCTAACGGATCATATTGAATCGGTTTCAACGCAGACATAGCTGCCGCATGAGCACCTACACGTTGCGTTTCGCCCGCCACGGAATTAATAGCATTAGCCATTCCTTCCGTAACACCCTTCAATTGATTTACGTTAACCGCATCCGTGCCGTTTACACCAGGGCCTACATTGCTAATTGTTTTACCACCGTTATTCAATCCATCTTTAGTAAGGCTTACGGTGTTACCGCTAGCAGGAGTAATGGTTACGCCACTGCCGTTCACAACCGTAGAGTTACCTCCAGCATCCTTAGTAGTTACAGATGTAAGACCTTTCAAATCTTTCGCCATACGAACTTTAAGATTAGTGCCGTCAGATACGACGCCTAAATTATCTTCGGACGTCAACTTGCTAGCATCAGTAATGCCACCGACTACGTTTACCTGTTCGTTAAGCTTTTTGTTAATCACATTACCGGAATCGCCACCGTATTTCATACCATCGTCTTTGGTTGCCACTTGATGTGTCTTGCCCTGTTCATCTTGGTACTTAATACGAGTAATAGCATTGCCTCCGAGATCAGAATCGCCCTTATCAGCGGTAATATCCGCATTACGACCATCTTTGCCAGTTAAACCGATGTGACCAACGCCGTCTTTACCTGACATAGATACAGCATCTTTACCGTCTTTACCTGTAACAGCTACTTTGCCGTCTGTACCATTCGCAGCGTCTGGACCTGTAATGGAAACGCCATCTTGACCATTTTTGCCGACTTTCACCTTATCAGTATTGACCGTATCAGCAGTAACTGTTTTGGTAGTAATGCTATCGGTCTTAAGGTTCTTAGCCATTTTAATAGTAACATTACCATTTTCGGCTACTGTTTTGATATTTTCGCCGGAATAATCGCTATCGGCCCCTTGTCCTTCACCTTTGATGGTAACCTTTTGACCTAAATCACGGTGGAAATCACCTGTATTACCGGCAAAATCCATGCCTTTCTTCGTAATGTCATCACCTAAATTATTAATCTTATTATCCAAGGCTTTATGGGACTTCTGCAATTGATCTTCTGTAGCAGCACGACCACTTGTGATATTGTTAGGATCCCAATCTTTGTTTTCCAAACCTGTCACATGACCGTCCTTGCCATCAACAGAGACCTTACCTGCTGCAATCTTACCATCTTTACCATCAATAGTTACCTTGTCGCCAGCCTTAATTGTACCGTTTGTACCGTCAATCGCCACATTACCAGCCTTGATTGTGCCCTTATCACCATCGATTTCAACTTTATCACCTGCTTTAATGGTGCCTTTGTTGCCGTCGATTGTAACCTTGTCACCGGCTTTGATTGTACCGGTTGTACCATCCATCGCAATTTGTTTCGTAGCATCAGATCCCATTGTTATTTGGTCTTTGAGGCCCACTTTGTAATTTGTAGAGCCATCACCATTAGTGGTCTTATCAACTTTGATATTATTACCTTCTGTTACGATTGCCTTAGCAGCGTTAGCCGCTGTATCCAATTGAGATTTATTAACCGCATCCTTAGGATTTGTACCATCAGCTACATTTGTAATCTTATTGCCGGCTGCATCAATACCATCTTTCGTCATAGATGGACCATTGGTAATCTTCACGCCGTCCTTTGTAATAGCAGTCAACGGGTTGCCATCCTTATCTTGAACGGCCATACCTTCACCATTAACAACGGTTTTACCGTTTACACCATTAGTGCCATTGTTGAAAGTTATGGAATCCAGGCCTTTCAGATTTTTTGCCAAACGAACATTAAGGATATTATTTTTGCTAATAACACCGATATTGTTTTCGGTCAACTCATCTTCATTGGTGACACCGCCCTTAATGTCCAATTGTTCATTAAGTTTCTTCTTGATGGTAGTGCCGGAGTCGCCACCGTATGCCATGCCATCATCTTTGGTTGCCACTTCATGGGTTGCGCCATTTTCATCTTTGTATTTAATGCGCGTGATTTCATTTCCATTAACATCAGCAGCGCCTTTATCAGCGATAATATCCGCACTATGACCATCTTTACCAGTTAAACCGATGTGACCTACACCGTCTTTACCCGACATGGACACTACATCCTTGCCGTTTTTATCTGTAACAGCTACTTTACCGTCGGTGCCATTCGCCGCATCTGGACCTGTGAGAGATACGCCAGCCTTATCATCTTTTCCAACTTTCACAGATTCAGCCTTAAGGTTTTTGTTCATTTTTACATCAATTGTTGTATTACCTGTTGCTGCATCTTGTTTGATGAAAGTCTTAATATTATCACCGCTATAGTCGGTATCAGCAGCATTGCCTTCACCTT
>OGJL01000530.1_pt1 | contig 14779 bp, 8 predicted proteins | sample 1572291 | NCBI WGS metagenome assembly OGJL01 (sample SAMEA2582082, study PRJEB24529) | metagenome | biome: Human gut stool | place: China | collected 2011
TTTCAGATTTTGTGCAAATATTCGTAGTATTGCGTAAAATATCTAAAGAAAAGAAAGTCATGAAACAAGATATTCAGCGTATCATGCTAGCTGCAGCAAAGCCATTGTTTCTTATTTTCATTCTTTATATGCTCAAGATTGTAGAGGTCGGGATGCATTGGGATCTCTCTCACTTGGGGATATATCCTATGGAAAAACGTGGAGTTTTCGGTATTCTGACTCATCCGTTGATACACAGTGGATTCAGTCATTTACTGGCTAATACGCTCCCGCTATTTTTCTTATCATGGTGTCTTTTTTACTTTTACCGGAGAATAGCGGGAAAAATTTTTATCCTGATTTGGATCGGTGCCGGACTACTTACCTTTATTATAGGTAAACCGGGCTGGCATATAGGTGCCAGCGGATTAATCTACGGTCTTGCCTTTTTCCTTTTTTTCAGTGGCATTCTCCGCAAATACGTACCACTTATTGCCATTTCTCTGCTTGTCACTTTTTTATACGGAGGAATTATCTGGCATATGTTCCCCTATTTCTCTCCCGCCAATATGTCGTGGGAAGGACATCTAAGCGGTGGAATTATGGGAACACTCTGTGCCCTAGCTTTTGTGAATCACGGGCCTCAACGCCCGGAACCTTTTGCAGATGAAAAGGATGATGACGAGGAAGAAGAGGAGAATCCGAAGGAGGAATTTTCCAATCAGGACTTATGCAATGCCTCAATCAACAACGTTATATTCGCCGTAAACAACCTGACAGAGATAGCCAACAGGATAATTCCAAAGAACTTGCGAATAATATAAATACCACCTTTCCCGAGGAATCGTTCCACACGACCGGTCATACTCACAACAAAGAAAACCCAGATCATATTCAGAACCAAGGCGATGATAATATTAATGCTGGCATATTCTGCCCGAAGGGAAAGCAAGGTAGTAAAAGCTCCGGCACCGGCTAAAAGAGGAAAAACAAGCGGAACTAGAGTAGCTTCTTTGATAGGCCCCTGATTTTTGAAGATTTCAATATCCAGAATCATTTCCAAAGACATGAGGAAAATAACAAATGCACCTGCAACAGCAAAAGATTCAATATCTACATGGAAGAGTCTCAGCATCATGTCCCCTGCATAAAAGAAACCGATTAATAAGGCAAAAGAAATAACGGTAGCCTTCATTGCATTCACATCCTTCCCCTTTTCTTTCAGGTTAATAATAATAGGTATAGAACCGATAATGTCTATTACCGCAAAAAGCACGATAAACGCACTAATCATCTGTTGCCAGTTAAAGCCTGCAAACATAATTTCCTCCTTTTTTTCTGCAAATATACTCTATTTTTATGCATTCAAACAATAAAAAAAACAAAAAGAAGGGTCAGATGTTGACAGCAGTGTTGTATAATGAGTAAATTTGTACAATAAATAAGAGATAACAACGTATGGAAACAATGTTCGACACTTTGCTCCAATTGCCTTTATTTCAAGGTCTTTGCCATGAAGATTTCACTAGTATTTTGGATAAGGTAAAGCTACATTTTATCAAGCATAAAGCCGGAGAAACTATCATTGAGAATGGTAGTCCTTGTAAGCAACTCCGTTTCCTGTTAAAAGGTAAAGTATCTATCGTCACCACTTCCAAAGAAAACATATACACTGTCATTGAGCAAATGGAAGCACCATATCTGATAGAGCCACAATCGTTATTCGGCATGAATACGAATTACGCATCCTCTTATATAGCGCATACAGAAGCCCACACAATCAGTATTAGTAAAGCCTTCGTACTTAGCGACCTGTTTAATTACGATATATTCCGGCTCAACTATATGAATATTGTCAGCAATCGTGCACAAAATCTTTACTCCCGACTATGGGAAGAACCGACTATAGACTTAAAGGAGAAGATTTCCCGCTTCTTCTTACTGCATTGCGAGAAAACACAAGGAGAAAAGATATTCAAAGTAAAAATGGATGATTTAGCTCGCTATTTAGACGATACCCGTCTGAATACTTCCAAAGCACTTAACGAATTACAGGATAAAGGATTGATTGAGTTGCGACGAAAAGAAATTCTTATTCCTGATGCACAGAAGCTCATTATATAAATTAAGTTATATTATTTATACCACCTATGAAAACAACACATTTACACCTCTTTCTTTTTATTCTTTTTTTAGGTTGCACTTCATCACTAACAGCACAATATAAGTGGTTCAATCCACAAAAAGAAAGTTTTCCGGTCGTCCGTGGACAAGCATGGCAAGAAGATCCCGCAGGATTTTACACACGACTTCCACAACGGGCTAAAGATAAAGTACGAAAAGCGGTATGGGACTTATCACTCCAAAGCGCAGGACTCTCCATTGCATTTCGTTCCAATGCTCCGGAAATAAAAATTCGTTATGTTGTGAAAGGCGCTCTTTCCATGCCACACATGCCAGCAACTGGTGTCTCCGGCATTGATTTATATGCAACCGACAATAATGGTCAAGAGCGTTGGTGTGTTGGACGGTATGTTATGCAGGATACCATTACATACGATTTTAGCGGACTTTCGTATGCCGCAAAAACCGGAAAAGGTTTTGAATATCAATTATTTCTACCTCTTTACAACAGTGTGTCATGGCTAGAAATCGGTGTACCCGAGAACACTTCTTTCCGTTTTCTTCCCGTCTCACAAGAAAAACCCCTGGTTATTTACGGAACTTCCATTGCACAAGGGGCTTGTGCCTCCCGTCCGGGTATGGCATGGGGAAATATTTTAAATAGAAAGTCGGAACATCCCGTCATCAATTTGGGATTCTCCGGCAATGGCAAACTCGAGAGCGAACTATTCGACTTATTGTCCGAGATTGATGCAAAACTGTTTATCATTGACTGTATGCCCAACCTACCGGGAAAGAGTGCAGAAGTGATATACGACCGTACCTTAAAAGGAGTAAAGAAATTACGCGAAACCAGCAAAGCACCTATTTTACTAGTAGAGCATGACGGATATGCCAACGATGTCACTTCCGAAAAAGCAGAAGAATCATACCGCGTAGCTAATACTGAATTGCGAAAAGCATACAATACTTTACAAGAAGAACAAATTCCGGATATCTATTATCTGACAAAGGAAGAAATAGGTATTCCGGCAGACGGTATGGTAGACGGAGTTCATTCTACTGATTTAGGTATGCAGCAATATGCAGACAGTTATTTAAAAAAGATACGGGAAATATTACATGAAAAGAATGAAGGTCCCACTTCATGTATTCCATGCAAACAACAAAGAGATTCCTATGATTGGTACGCGCGTCATGAAGAAATCCTTAAATTAAACCGAGAAAATGCCCCGGAAATCATTATGATAGGTAACTCTATCACGCATTACTGGGCCGGCGAGCCTACTGCACCGACACAACGTGGAAAAGAAGCTTGGGACAAGCTATTCAAAAACAGGTCAGTTCGCAATCTCGGTTTCGGCTGGGATAAAACAGAAAACGTATTGTGGCGCATCTACCATGGCGAATTGGACGGTTTCAAAGCAAATATGATTTTTCTACTGATAGGAACTAATAATCTTCAATTTAATACAGATAAAGAAATTCTGCAAGGTATTCTTCAGGTTACCGAAGCTATTAAAATACGCCAACCACAAGCTAAATTATGCGTAATGGGAATCCTCCCAAGAGCAAACACAGAAAAACGTATTCAGCAAATTAACAAAGAACTTCGTAAGAAGCTAGAACAGAATTGTATTTATATAAACTTAAGCAATCTGTTGACAGATAAAAATGGCATTATCAATTCATCCTTATTCAGCGATGGACTTCATCCTAATACTAAAGGATATGAGAAAATAGCAGAGGTTGTAAAAACTTACCTAGATAATTAGATAGATAGTTAATTATATAATTCCCTGTTTAGGTAGCACAAATAGGATCATTTTGTCTACGATTACTAAACGACAAACATATAACCACCATTAAAAAATAGTTTTTCCCTTTTCTTATTTATGTTTCTAAAAGATTAAATTAATAGCTAAGTTGTAGTAGAACTTAATAATTTTCTAAATTATAGTAGAAGTGCTTAGCTCTCCATAGGCGATTTTGCTTTAAAAGTTCATTTTGTTTTTAATTCTCCGCAAATATATTAATTGATTTTAAAATATCAAGCTAATATTTCATTTATTTTGCATTCTCCCGCAAATTAAATCTACTTTTTTAGATACCAACTTTATACCATTACTCTTTTTTAATAAATATCACAACTTTAACAAACTGATTATCATAGATATAGATTAAATTAGGCTAAGTTCTACTACGACTTATTCTAAACTGAATATTATAAAATATTCCCCTTAATTTAATATTTATGAGAAAGAAAACTTTAAAAATCAAGTTCTTTCTGCTATTTTGCTCACTTGCAGGTTATTCAACCATCATTTCAGCACAGGACAAAACAGTGAAGGAAAAGAATGAAAAAGACTCGACAATCATTTCCATACCCTATGGAAGTAAGTTAAAAACAGAGTTTAGCGGTGCATCCGATGTAATCTCCGGTAAAGTATTGGAGAATGTGCCTGTACAGCATTTATCCAATGCATTGTCAGGAAGAATATCGGGGTTAACTACGATTCAGCGAAGTGGAGAACCGGGCAATGACGAGGCCTCCATTTATATACGTGGAATACGTAGCAATGGAAATGGCGCACTTGTACTAATCGATGGACAAGAACGCAATTACTACGGTATGGTACAAACTCAGGAAATTGAAAGAGTGACCATATTAAAAGATGCTTCTGCTATCGCTCTTTATGGTATGCGAGGCGCGAACGGAGTTATCCTGATTGAAACCAAATCCGGACGTCTCGGAAAACCTAGAGTCAGCCTTAACATCCAAGGGATATATCAGCAGAACATGAGAGTTCCCAAAGCTGTTAACGCGGCAGAATATGCTCAATCCTACAATGAAGCGAACATTAATGACGGTTTGAATCCTTTCTACACGGAAACGGAGATCAATAAATTCGCCAATCATTCAGACCCGGAGCGCTACCCAGATGTCGACTGGATAGGAAACTTGCTTAAAAAAGGAACTTTCATGCAGCGATATAATGCCACAGTAGAAGGAGGTTCCGGGCGTACCCGTTATTTCGTCTCATTGGGATATACCGGACAAGCAGGAATGTTTAATACTGAAAAAGAGCAGAATTACAGTACCAACACAGAATTTTCCCGAATCAACTTTCGCTCGAACGTAGACTTCGACATTACCTCCACAACCCTTTTATCTGTTAAATTAGACGGTTGGATGCAAAGTGAAAACTCACCTTATTACGACCAAGCACAACAATATATATTCCAAAATTTGTTGAAAACGCCGGCTACGGCATTCCCAATGTACTATAAAGATACTCATAACTATGTAGACCAGTCAGGGAATCCTATCAAATCACAACCGGGAGACCGTATTGTAGCAGGCAATGATAAATATATTAATCCGTGGGCTATCTTGAACAGAGGTGGCTACACAGCGATCGATAAACGTTATGGCGCCTTTTCTGTATCACTGAAACAGGATCTGGATTTCCTTCTGAAGGGTTTATCGCTCTACGGACAGATCTCTATGGACGTATACAACTTACAAAAACAAAACCGTACCCGCTCTTTCAATTATTACACACTTCAAAATAACGGAGTACTCCAAAAATATGGAACTAGTGAAGAAATGATATCAAATGCTGCCATGAAATATGGTGATGCACGTAACACCACATTAAATTTTAAGCTTAGCTACAATCGTATTTTCGGTAGGCACAATGTCTCGGGAATGATGTTTTACGACCAATATGAATACAATCAAAGTATTGTGCTTCCCTATCGCTATCAAACAGTTGGTGGCTGGTTTGCATATAAATACGATAATAGATACCAGATAGATGCCACTTTCGGTTATCAAGGTTCTTACAAATTCAATAATGAAAACCGCTGGGGATTGTCTCCTACTGTTTCTTTAGCATGGTATGTATCCAACGAGAAATTCTTTGATGTGTTAAAGCCCGCTATTTCTAATCTAAAGATACGCGGTAGTATCGGTAAGATCAATAATGACCGTGCAGTATCTGCGTATATGTATATGAGCCGTCTTCAGAATTTGAATGAAGGAATCTATTTTGGTAATGACATGGTACAATATACTTCTCTATTGGAAACCCAACAAGCCAATCCTTCTGCTACCTACGAGGAATCTACTCAAATGAATCTAGGTGCAGACTTAGGAATGTTTTCTAATCGTTTGAACGCAACATTCGACATTTGGAAGGATCGTCGCACCGGTGTATACACCATTCCCTCCACATTTTCATCCATGTTGGGATATACTACTATCTATATGCCAGGCAAGAATATCGGAAAAATGGAAACCAAAGGTTGGGAAGCCAGCCTAAACTGGAAAGATAACATAGGTAAAGATTTCGCATATTTCCTTAGTGGTAACATTTCATACAGCAAAAACAAAGTCATTGATATGGACGAAGCCTTGCAACCGTATGACTATATGTATTCCAAAGGACATCCTTATGGTACTTCACTGGTCTATATTGCCGATGGTATTTTCCAATCGTATGAAGAAATTGCGGCAGCTCCTGTTCACACATTGAACAGCGTCGTTCCCGGAGACATACGATATAAAGATATCAACGGAGACGGTAAGATAGATGAAAAAGATCGGGTACGTTACGGATACACGGACGTTCCTCAAGTGTTCTATGGCTTCAGTCTTGGAGGAAGCTATAAAGGATTTTCTCTGTCCGTACTATTCCAAGGGGCAGCTAAAGTATCTAAAATGCTATCTTCATACACAGCGTTTGCATTCTACAATAACGGAAATATGTATGAACACCAAAGAAATAGATGGACACCGGAAAACCCTTCTGTCAACAACCCAAGATTTACAACTAAAGCTGCGGGGTCAAGCAACAACAGTCTTTCGTCTACCTATTGGCAACGGGACGCCTCTTATCTAAGACTAAAGAATGTAGAACTGCCGTATAATCTACCAACCAAAGTGGTCCGTTCCATTGGTCTTGAAGAACTCCGTATCTTCTTAAATGGCCAGAACCTGCTCACATTTGATAAACTAGACGTTATTGACCCAGAGGCCTATGGCAATGGTGTCGCTTATCCGCTCCAACGCTCATTCAGCGCCGGAATAAACATTAAATTTTAACTAACTATGAGAACGATTAAACATATACTCATAACAGGTTGTATTGCTCTTGCAGTTTCTTCATGCGACTATCTGGACCAACAACCTTATGAATACTGGCAACCGGAAGAGACATTTATTGATTATAACAAAACAATCCAAATGCTGAATAGCGTTTACGTTTCCATGCCCAATGGATACCAAAGCAACTACACAGCATTCCTCGACGCATCTACAGATGACGGTGCTTATGTAGACCCCGCCAATGCTATGTATAAACTGGGACAAGGATACGCAACCGAAATTAGTCCGATAGAAAACCGTTGGGCCGATTTATACATCGGTATCCGGCGTACACTTTATTTCGAGCAGTACATTCCTCTCCTACAAAACAATGCAGGTTGGACAGATGCACAAGTTGAAAGTTATAAAGAACTGGCCATAGCAGAGAGTAAATCGGTCCGTGCACTCTATTACTTCGAGTTAATCAAAAGGTATGGAGGAGTTCCGCTCGTGAAAAAGACATATACTCTTGATGATAAAGAGATTATAACATTACCCCGCAATAATTTCAGCGATTGCGTCGATTATATTGTAAGTTTATGCAATGAAGCCAGCGAAGTATTTACGCGCTACAATTATATCACGAATCAATATCGTGGCTTTGGTTTTTTATCAGCCAGTACATGCCCGTTGGCTATTAAGGCAAAAACGCTGGCGTACGCAGCGAGTCCATTATTCAACAATGTACAAAATCCGATACTCGGCTATACTGACGGAAACGTACAAGAAAGGTGGAAACTTGCTGCTAAAGCTTTGAAAACCGTAATTGACCTTGCTCCGAGTAAATTGTATTTATACCCAAACTTTGAAAAACTGTTTATCATACAGCCAAACCAAAATACTGAATATATAGTATATACCGGAAATCCAAAAAACTATATGCTGGAACTTTACAATTACCCTCCTTCACTGTTGGGTTCGGGAGGTACTTGTCCTTCCCATAATCTGGTATGCGCTTTCGAGAAGAAGGATGGTAGTGCCAACGATATGCAATCAGATACCCGATTCGAGAATATGGATCCTCGTTTTGATGTTACGATCGTTCGTGACGGAAGTATTTTGGGAGCAAGAGGAGCAATCGACATCAGCGACCCCAACAGTCAGGATGCTATCGGCAAAGTCAATCTTCGTTCTACCGTTACAGGTTATTATTTACGCAAATTCCTTGATACGAATATAAATCTGTCAGCTCAAACAATAACGAGTACCTACCACTACTTCCCTGTCATTCGCTTGGCAGACATCTATTTGCTATACGCTGAAGCCATGAACGAAGCATACGGACCGAATGATGCAGCCTATTTGGGGTGGCCAGCTATCGAAGCTTTGAATAAAGTAAGAACACGTGCAGGAATAACAGTCCCATACACTACAACTTCTCAAACGGAAATGACAAAGAAAATAAGAAATGAAAGACGGGTTGAACTGGCATTCGAAGATCAACGCTATTTTGACTTGAGAAGATGGAAAACAGCCGAAAAAGATTTGAACCAGCCACTAATGGGATTCAGAATAGAGCGGCAAGATAATGGAGTTGTGTCCACACATGAGTTTGTTGTCGACGGACAAAGGAAATTTAATACAAAGATGTATTATTCTCCTATCCCCTACTCAGAAATGCAGTTAAATACAAATTTAGTACAGAATCCCGGTTGGAGATAACAATCTAAAAATCGTATAATATGAAAAAATGGTATATATTAATGCTACTAATGAGCTTATGGTTCATAGGAGCGCAAGCACAAGAAACCGTAAGAGGTGTTGTTACAGATGCCGCCGGCGAACCATTAATTGGTGCCAATGTGGTAGAAAAAGGACAACCCAGTAATGGAACAATTACAAATCTTGACGGCAAATTCACATTAAAGGTAACCAGTAACAAGGCTATTATTGCTATTTCAATGATAGGAATGAAAACTGTGGAAGTTACCGTTCCCAAAGATGGAAAGACACTTACCGTAAGACTCCATGATGACACACAAACCTTGGACGAAGTAGTGGTTGTAGCTTATGGGCAACAGAAAAAGGTATCGGTTACCGGATCTATTTCTGCTGTGGGCAATCGGGAACTGAAACAAGGTCCTACTTCCAGTGTCACAAACAGTCTGACAGGACGTATTCCCGGACTGGTAACACGTCAAACCAGCGGACGTCCCGGTGAAGACGCTGCCGCACTCTATATTCGTGGCCGTGCTACGGTGAACGATGCTTCTCCGTTGATTATGGTAGATGGCATCGAACGTGACTTTTCACAAATCGACCCGGACGAAATAGAAAGTATTTCCGTATTGAAAGATGCATCTGCTACTGACGTTTATGGTGTACGTGGAGCGAACGGAGTTATCCTTGTGACTACAAAACGTGGTAATTCCGGTAAAGCTAAAGTTTCTTTCTCCGGTGAGTTCGGTATTACACAAATCAACCGTATTACAAAAATGGTGAATGCCGAAGAATATGCAACATTGATGAATGAAGGTTTGGTGAATGAAGGGCAAGCACCGAAATATACAGAGCATGATATGCAATTATACCGCGACCAGTCCAGCCCGTTTACTCATCCGGACAACGACTATATAGATATGTTTACCAAACTAGGTACACAACAAAAGTACAATGTCAATGTATCGGGAGGAAACGAACGGCTTAAATATTTTGTGTCATTAGGCTATTTTCATCAGAACGGAACCTACGAAACTGATATCGAAAAATTAAAAAAGAAACCGGATCTGGCCAAATTGATTGCCATTAACCCGGAACTGGATAATTTACTCCAGCAACCAGACTACAACTCTGCCTACTACTATAATCGTTTCAACGTACGAACCAACCTAGATATACAAGTTACTAAAGACTTCAGTATTGGCGTTGACTTCAGCTATCGTACCGGAAGCAAGAACCGTCCCAACTCCGAAGGAGATGCCAGCCGTGCATTTAACAATATGACCCGTACACCTGCCAATGCATTCCCGCTAGTCAACGAAAACGGAACTTTTGCAGCCGTTCCAAATCTTGTGAGAGCCAACCCACTACACGCATTCCTCTATCAGGGATATAGAAAGGACAACGACAGTGCTTTGGAAGGAACTGTAAAACTGAACTACGATTTACATGCTATTACTAAAGGATTGAGTATCGGAGGTAAATTCTCCTACAATAGTTATATCGAAGACAACGGTATGGGCTTGAATGTGGTGGAACCTGTATGGAAATATAATGAGAATGGAACATACCAACGCCTACTTGCCAAAGTATTCCCTTCTCTCATCAATTTTGCATCCGGAGCAAAAAAACGTGTATACTGGGAAGCATTCGTGAATTATTCACGTCAATTTGCAGAAAAACATAATGTTTCGGGACTTATTTTATACAACTATAACTCTCACCAAGCACCGGGCGATGGTGAATATGGAGGACTACCGCAGGTATATCAAGGACTGGTAGTCCGTGCCAACTATGATTTTGAAGGTAAATACTTAGTAGAAATCAATTTAGGATACAATGGTTCCAACAGATTTGTTGAAGGCGAACGATATGCATTATTCCCTTCCGCATCCGTAGGCTGGATTGTTACTAACGAATCTTTCCTAAAAGACAGCAAACTATTACCTTACTGGAAAATAAGAGCTTCATTAGGACAAGTCGGTAATGACAAATTCGGAAGTAATTTTGCCTATTATTCGGAAGCGACCTATGCCGCAGGCACCAATTACAATTTCGGTGAATCTCCAACTGCAGCCAGTGGAGGACTCTTGGAAGGAAAAGCAGCACAGATTGTAAGTTGGGAACGTTCTACCAAATTCAATATCGGTATGGACACACGCTGGTTTGAAGGTAAATTAACCTTGAATGCCGAATACTTCCGCGAAAACCGTACCAACATCTTGAAAACTCCCTCACGCACCAACATCATTTCCGGAGTGACAAGTTTTTCTCCACAAAATCTAATGGAAGTAAAAAATCAAGGTGTAGAAGTAGAAGTAGGATGGGATCATAAGATCAAAGACTTCGGCTATCGCATCAAAGCAAACATTGCCTACAACCACAATGAGATTATCGAACAAAATGAACAGATACGTAAATATCCTTATATGAACAGTACCGGAGGTTCTATCGGACAACAGTTCTCACTGATAGCCGACGGATTCTACAATACATATGCCGAAATCGCAGCCGGCCCGACGCAATACGGCACCTTACAACCTGGAGACGTCCGTTTCCGTGATATCAACGGAGACGGTGTTATCAATGATTACGACATAGCACCTTTCGGTTTCTCGGATGTACCCGAAATAACCGGCTCATTCCAAGTTGGTCTGTCTTACAAAAACTTCGACCTGACCGTTATGTTCCAGGGAGCAACACGTGTAACAATTCCACTGACAGGTGAAGTTGCATGGGAGTTCTTCAATCTTGGTTCTGCTCTTGCCGACAGACATTTGGCCAGATGGACTCCCGAAACACAGCAAACTGCGACTTATCATCGTATGAGCAATTCTTCAGGCTCCAATCAGAACAACTTCAAATCATCTTCAATGTATTTGTATGACGCTTCTTATCTGCGACTGAAGAATGTAGAGTTATCCTACAACTTCCCTAAAAAGTGGTTTACCCACACCCCGATATCCGCATTAAGGATGTATGTCAACGGATTCAACCTGCTTACTTGGGATAAGTTAAAAGTGATCGACCCGGAAGCACAACCTGCCAATCGCGGAAACTTCTACCCTCAGCAAAGAATCTATAATCTTGGAGTAAACGTTACATTCTAACCTCTGATAACAATTCGATATATGAAGAAAAATATTATTCTAACAGCCTTTTCCCTACTGCTCCTATACGGATGTACCGGTGATATGGAACGAATCCAGACAGGAACGAACACGGAAGAATTAATCTATGCAGACGCAGCAAAGACAAGGCAGATTTTAAATAACCTATATGCCCGCACGCGTCTAACACAAGGTAGCTTCTCCAGTTTCTCCGGAGATGGAGTAACTTTCCTTGACTGTGCAACAGACAACGCATATGCACCTATTGAATATTCATCAGCACATACGCATGGTAAGTCAACCATGTCTGCCTCTGATATTGCAATGAACGGAGGACATCCCTGGACCTTCTATTACAATAGTATCCGTAACGCAACTCTATTTATACAAAAAGTAGACAAATCGGTACTGTCTGATGAAGAAAAAGCCTCCTCAAAATTACAAGCGCGTTTCTTACGGGCACTGTATTATGCAGAATTATACCGTTGGTACGGAGGAGTCGTGTTGCTGGGAGATGAAATCATCTCTCCTACCGACTTGGACCGTTCGCGTTCAACTGCAGAAGCAACCGTCGACTATATCGTTTCCGAACTGGCAGATGTTGCATCACAACTTCCATTAGAATGGGACGCCCCCAATTACGGGCGTGCTACCAAAGGAGCGGCACTGGCCTACATAGCCCGTACCAAACTTTATGCTGCCAGCAAACTAAACAACCCGTCTATGGATCGTAAGAAATGGGAAGATGCCAGAGACGCATTATCAGCAGTCATGGGATTGAATATCTATGATTTATATTATGACACGCAAAATCCGGAATTAAGTTATGCACATTATTTCTGCGAGCGTAAAACCAAAGAAAATATATATACATATCTACTCGCTGCCAATGCCACCATGCATAGTAATCTTCCCCAAGGAGCTCCCTGGAATGAAAAATCTTATGTGGGATGTACTCCCACTCAGAATCTGGTAGATGCTTACGACATGAAAGACGGTACTGAACCAATCACCGGATACGATGCCAATGGCCAGCCTATCATTAATAAAAATTCAGGATATGACGATAAGAATCCTTATGAAAACCGGGATCCACGCCTTAAAATGACAATCTTTTATCATGGCAACACATTCGATCTTAATGGTTCCCAACAAGCGTTGGATATGACTGACGTAGATGATAAAAGCAAATCATCCGGTTATCTCGTCCTGAAATATCTCGACGATAGAATCGGACACAAAAGTTCGGGAAACTCCAATTATGACTGTAACCCCCAAATGATACGTTATGCGGAAATATTACTGGGGTATGCAGAGACACTTAATGAATTGGGTGACAGCAAAAATGCAGTAAAAACAGTCAACCTGATACGCAAACGTGCCGGTGTAGGAGAATTAGATGAAAACAAAAATTGGAATAAGGACGAACTCAGACAGCGCATCTACAAAGAATATCGTGTAGAATTTGCATTCGAAGACAATCGTTTCTTCGATGCCCGCCGATGGGCCAAAGCGGAAGAATGGTTCTCTAAACCAGTATACAAGGTTACTGTAACAGGCAGCCTAGAAAATCCTACATATACCAGAAGCCTGCTGGAAGAACGTATTTTTCTTTCCAAATGTTACCATTTCCCAATCCCGCAGCAAGAAGTTGACAACAGTCAGAATATTGAACAAAACGCCGGGTGGTAATCAGATTTATAAACCAATAATTTTACAATAATATGAAAGCAAAACATTTATTTTATACGTTATTTATCTTCCTGTTTTCACTTACCTCTTGTGAAAATGAAGCTAATATTGATTATGTTCCTACTGTACTATTCAATTTTGAAGGAGGAACGAACTTGGTAACTACTCCGAAAGGTATCAAAGAATATACGGTAAAAGGAAGCATCACTTCTACAGCAGGACTTACCTCCTTCGTTATCAGCACAGCCAATGCTGAAACCGGTGCGGCGATATCTGTCATCGAGAGTACCAGACAAACATTTGACGAACCTAAAAGTAATTATGATTTTTCATATACTATAACAAACCTGTCAGAAAACAAAGCGATCAAAATTAGTGTAACTGATGCTGAAGGAGAAGACTTTCAGAAAAACTTTGTAGTAGAAATCACTCCTGCTGTTATCTTTTCTGAACATAGTGATAAGAAATTGGAATCAGTTGACAAATATTGGGGAGTATTCTATGCTGAATGGTTATATGGCCGCATCTATAAGAGCCGTGAAGCGGGTAAATATGCTGCTGAAGTTAATATAGGTATGGAAAATAAGAATGGAAAAGCAGTATTAATCTCTCCTGCCAAGCATAGCTTAACCTTTAACGGTGCTCGCAATACTAAATTCGGAGTTACGAATATGACCTTAGAACAGTTCAACGCAATCAGCAGAATTGATGACACTCCTCTAAAGAATTTGTCACCAACAACAGAAAGTATTGAAATAGAGAATGGAAAAGTATATGCATACCAGACGCAAGATGGACAAAAAGGAGTGGTATATATTCAAAACCTGACTGGTAATGCCGGTAGTTCTGACGATCCGACGGTTACGGCAACGATTGTCACCAAGTTACAAGCGAAATAAACAGTTATCAACATAAGTTATACGGAATAGGGTGTGTCTCTCATTGACAAGACAGAGACGCACCCTATTCAATTTTGTTTCAAAGGTTTAAAACTATTTGTTTCCCGTAATGAAACTGGAAGTTTCAAGCCTTGGGAACAAAAGTTTCAAGCGTCTGAAACTAA
>OGJL01000534.1_pt1 | contig 14660 bp, 11 predicted proteins | sample 1572291 | NCBI WGS metagenome assembly OGJL01 (sample SAMEA2582082, study PRJEB24529) | metagenome | biome: Human gut stool | place: China | collected 2011
CTACAATTAATGTTACAAAGTTAGGAAAGAGATTGATAATCCCAATTATTTTTCAGATTTTTGTGCCTCATAATCCACATCTGAAATAAAATGGAGAACAAACTGTATAGACTGGTCTTTTTAACTATGGTTTTCTTCTTTGCAGTAGGAGCGCAGGCGCAACGAAGAAATTCCCGTTACGTAGAATATATAAATAAGTATAGTGATCTGGCTGTGGAGCAGATGAAGCTTCATAAGATTCCGGCTAGTATAACGCTGGCGCAGGGATTGTTGGAAAGCGGAGCCGGATATAGCCAGTTGGCACGCAAGAGCGACAACCATTTTGGTATCAAGTGCGGCGGCAGTTGGCGGGGGCGTAGTGTCCGCCATGATGACGATGCGCGTAATGAGTGTTTCCGTGCGTACAGTAATCCGCGTGATTCGTACGAAGACCACTCTGAGTTTCTGAGACGCGGAGCCCGCTATGCCTTTCTTTTCAAACTGGATATTACAGACTATAAAGGTTGGGCACGGGGATTGAAGAAAGCCGGATATGCCACCGACCCTTCTTATGCCAACCGTCTGATTACTATCATCGAAGATTATGACCTGTATAAGTACGACCGTAAGGGTGTCTACTCCGAACGTAAGCTAAGGAAAAACCCCTGGTTGATGAATCCGCATCAGATTTACATAGCCAATGATATCGCCTATGTTGTCGCCCGCCACGGAGATACTTTCCAGGATTTGGGCAAGGAATTGGGCATCAGTTGGAAGAAACTTGTGAAGTATAACGACTTACATCGTGAATATACCTTAATGGAAGGAGACATCATCTATCTGAAATCCAAAAAGAAGAAAGCCTCCAAACCTCATACTGTATATGTGGTGAGGGACGGTGATTCCATGCATGGCATTTCCCAGAAATACGGTATCCGGCTCAAAAACCTGTATAAGATGAATCGTAAGGACGGCGATTATGTCCCCGAAGTGGGCGACCGCCTGCGTCTTCGTTAGGCAGCTTTGAACACGCTTCTTTTCCTTTTTGTAAAAGTTGGACAAAAGGAAAACTAAATGACTCATCCGGATGTTATTATTAGGATAAAACATGATTGGAGTATGAGTCTAAATATTGCAAAAGTTGACAAGAAGCGTGTCGTCATAGTAGGCGGTGGTTTCGGTGGCCTGAAGTTAGCTAATAAGCTGAAGAAATCAGGCTTTCAGGTGGTATTGATTGATAAGAACAATTATCATCAGTTTCCCCCGTTGATTTATCAGGTGGCTTCGGCGGGTATGGAACCTACTTCCATTTCGTTCCCTTTCCGTAAAATTTTCCAGCACCGGAAAGACTTTTATTTCCGAATGGCGGAAGTACGCGCCATTTTCCCGGAAAAGAACATGATACAGACTTCCATTGGGAAAGCCGAATACGATTACCTCGTCTTGGCGGCAGGCACTACCACCAACTTTTTCGGTAATAAGCATATCGAAGAAGAGGCCATGCCGATGAAGAACGTCTCCGAAGCCATGGGACTGCGGAATGCTCTTTTGGCTAATCTCGAACGGGCGTTGACCTGCTCAACCAAACAGGAACAACAGGAACTGCTGAATATCGTCATTGTAGGCGGAGGAGCCACAGGCGTAGAAGTGGCCGGTGTACTTTCGGAAATGAAGAAGTTTGTACTGCCGAACGATTATCCCGATATGCCGGCTAGCCTGATGCATGTCTATCTGGTGGAAGCCGGACCACGGCTGCTTGCCGGAATGTCGGAGGATTCATCCGCTCATGCGGAAAAATTCCTTCGTGAAATGGGAGTGAACATATTGCTGAACAAGCGTGTGGTCGACTATCGCGATCATAAGGTAATGCTAGAAGACGGTAGCGAGATTGCCACTCGTACCTTTATTTGGGTGAGTGGCGTGACTGGTGTTACTTTCGGAAACATGGATGCTTCGTTGATAGGGCGTGGCGGACGTATTAAAGTCGATGAATTTAACCGGGTGGAGGGAATGAAGAACGTCTTTGCCATTGGTGACCAATGTGTGCAGTTTTCTGATAAAGACTACCCCAACGGACATCCTCAGCTGGCACAAGTTGCTATCCAGCAGGGTGAACTCCTGGCAAAGAATCTGATGCGTCTTGAAAAAGGAGAGGAGATGAAACCTTTCCATTACCGGAATCTCGGCTCAATGGCAACTGTCGGTCGTAACCGTGCCGTGGCGGAATTTAGTAAGATAAAGACGCAAGGTTGGTTTGCCTGGGTGTTGTGGCTGGTAGTTCATTTGCGTTCTATTCTTGGCGTGCGCAACAAGGTGGTGGTACTACTTAACTGGATATGGAACTATTTCACTTACGACCAGTCCATGCGTATGATTGTCTATGCCCGGAAAGCAAAGGAGATTCGTGACAGGGAGGTCGTTGAAGCGACTACCCACTTAGGAAAAGACCTGCTGCACGAACCGCAACAAAGCGGACAGGAAAAAGCATAATGTCGTCTTATGCGGCACACCGTTCTGTTTCTGAACGGTAAATTCGTACAGGGTGTTCGATTTCGGACACCCTTTCTTTTGGGCTACATTCTCTATTTCAGTAGTTTATGATTCTGGCACGGATTTGGTATATATAAGTTCCGAATGAATATAATACATGATAAAATCATAAACAATCAGATATGGACAGAGAAATTCCTAAGGAAGTTCGTCAGAAAGAACGTAATAAGAAAATCATTCGTTATTCGGCCATAGGAGTGGCAGGAGTTATTGTTGTCAGTGTACTCATCTCTTTGATGAGAGTGGGAGTAGAAGAAAAAGATCTTGTTTTCTCTACAGTTGACAAAGGAGTGATCGAAGTCAGTGTCAGTGCGTCGGGAAAGGTGGTTCCTGCTTTTGAAGAGATAATCAATTCGCCTATTAACTCCCGTATCCTTGAAATCTATAAAAAAGGAGGCGATAGCGTGGAGATAGGCACTCCGATTTTGAAACTCGATCTTCAAAGTACGGAAACACAATACCAGAAACTGTTGGATGAAGAACAAATGCGTCGTTATAAACTTGACCAGCTTCGTGTCAACAGCCAGACAAAACTTTCCGATATGGCGATGCAGATCAAGGTTTCAGCCATGAAACTTAGCCGGATGAAGGTGGAACTGCGGAACGAACATTATCTGGACAGTCTCGGGGCAGGAACAACGGATAAAGTCCGTCAGGCGGAACTAAGCTATAATGTTGCCCAGCTCGAATACGAACAACTTCAACAGCAGTTTAAAAATGAACAGGAAGTGGCCGCCGCAGAGTTGAAGGTGCAGGAACTTGATTTCAATATCTTCCGTAAGAGTCTGGCGGAGATGAAGCGTACGTTTGAGGATGCGCAAATACGTTCTCCCCGAAAAGCTATCCTTACCTTTATTAATAATCAGATTGGTGCACAGATTTCGCAGGGCGAACAAGTGGCAGTCATCTCCGATTTGAGTCATTTCAAAGTGGAAGGCGAGATTGCCGCTACGTACGGTGACCGTGTGTCGGCAGGGGGAAAAGCGATTGTGAAAATCGGCAGTGATAAATTGGAAGGAACTGTCAGCAGTGTGACACCGCTTTCCAAGAATGGGGTGATCTCTTTCAGCGTACAGTTGAAGGAGGATAACCACCGCCGTCTGCGTTCCGGATTGAAGACGGATGTCTATGTGATGAATGCCGTGAAAGAAGATGTGATGCGTATTGCCAATGGCTCTTTCTATGTGGGACGCGGTGAATATGAACTGTTTGTCTGCGATTCGGATAGCGAACTGGTCAAACGTAAAGTACAGTTGGGCGATTCAAACTTTGAATATGTAGAAGTGCTGAGCGGGTTGAAACTGGGCGACAGGGTAGTGGTGAGCGATATGAACTCCTATAAAAACAAGAATAAACTGAAACTAAAATAAGGTAGAAGATATGGCTGTCAGGGTATATTTGAAACAAGCGTGGAACTTAATGAAGCAGAATCCGCTTTTCAGCACGCTCTATATTGTAGGAACAGGGATTTCTATCGTTATGACAATGGTAATAGCTATTGTGTATTATGTGCGGTTGGCTCCTGTTTATCCGGAGACGAACAGGATGCGTACATTGGTGGTGAAATCCGCTAAAATGACAAACGATGAGAGTACTCATTCTGCCAATATCAGTTATGCAATGTTGAAAGACTGGTTCTACTCGTTGGAAAGTGCGGAAGTAAGTACCGGAGTGTTTGGTACAAGTTATGCCCGGGTGACAAACGACAAAGAAGAAATTCCGACTTATGCAAGGTATACGGACGAGAACTTTTTCCGTGTCTTTCCTTTGGTCTTTCTGGAGGGGAAGCCATTTACTGAGGCCGATCGCCGTAGCGGTATTCATAATGTAGTACTGACAGATAGTTATGCACAGCAGCTTTTCGGAACAACTAAGGGAGTGGTCGGTAAAAACTTCTTAATGGATTATACCAATGTAAAAGTGGTGGGTGTTGTGAAAAGTGGCAGTTTTCTTACACCGGACTCGTATGCCCAAGTTTATCTTCCTTATAGTTGTCGCGAAGGCTATGATGATGAAGGAAGCCATTGGGCGTTGGGAGGTTATCGTGTCTACATTTTGATGAAGGAATCGAAAAGTGTCACAGATGTACAAGATGAAGTACTGGAACTTGTCCGTAAATTTAATGTATCGGATATGGGTGACGGGTGGAAGCTGGATTTAGTGGGACAACCCGAACTTTATTGGCATAGCACTTTCCGCCTCTGGAGTAATGTCGCTGTCGACTGGGGCAGGGTGATATGGATGTTTGTAGGTATCTTTATGGTATTACTTTTTGTTCCCGCTTTCAATTTGAGCGGCATGATTTCTGCCCGTATGGAACGCCAGTTACCGGATTTGGGTATACGTAAGGCGTTTGGTGCTTCCCGCAGGCGGTTATTGGTACAGATTATCTGGGAAAATCTACTCCTTACAGGCTTGGCAACTCTTCTCGGATTGGTAATAGCTTGGATTGTACTTGCTTTGTCGGGATATGAGATATTCAGTTTATTCGAAGTCTTTCCTAAGTTTCCTCCTAAAGGAGTGAATTTGGGAATGGGAATTGATATGTTTTTTGCTCCGTTAATCTTTGTGGCAGCGGCTCTGTTCTGTTTATTACTGAATCTGATATCAGCGTTAATACCCGCATGGAATGCATTACGCCATCCGATAGTTGAATCTTTGAATGAGCAGAAATAGGGTTATCACCTTATATATAATAGAATTAGATCATTATGTTGAAACTGATACTGAAAAATCTTTGGGCACGGCGAGTCCGGAATGCGTGGTTGCTTGCCGAACTGATACTGGTCACTGTTCTGACCTGGTATATCACTGATCCTCTCTTTGTGTTAAGTTATAATCAGACGTTGCCTTTAGGATACGAACCGGACGGGTTGCTGATTGCTCCTATCCGCAGTTTGCCTTCCACTGCTCCTGATTATAATAAGGAAGAAGCGGATTCTCTTCATACAATGGAAAATATGCATCGTATGTTACGTAAGTTACGTGATTATCCCGGTGTACAGAATGCTGCTCCTTTGGTGACTTTTGCTTTTCCGGGTTCGGGAGGGAGTTCGTATAATACTTAGGCATACGATACATTGGCAATACCGGCGTCCATATCCTACTTTATACCCCATACCGGATTCTTTGAGACTTTTGGTTTCAAAACCTTTGAAGGAAAGACATTGGGAGAATTGGACAATATGGATTATCAGAGAAATGATCTTGTTGTATCTGCTGATTTGTTGCAGATCCTTCCGAAGGTCGGCCGATTGACCGGAAAACGACTGTTTTATAATAGCGATGACGATGAGAAGGATACAACTTTCTTCTCAATAAAAGGAGTCGTGGAGAAAGTGCGTTCCCGTAATTATGAACAAGGTATGTATTCTTTCTTTGAACCGCAATTGAATGTTCGTTCGAAAGAAGTATGGAACGGGGGATCTTTTTTGATTCGTCTGCAACCGGATGTGTCCGAGCAACGTTTTCTGCATGACTTCCGTACTTGGGCATACAGTAATCTGAAAGCCGGTAATCTTTATATACGGGAGGTCTCTACTTACAAGGAACAATTGGATTACTTGGAATATGGCTCCGGTGTTACCAATAAATACCGGATGAATATAATATTAGCGGTTTTCTTTCTTATTAATCTGGCGTTAGGAGTCACCGGTGCTTTCTGGCTCCAAACTCGTAGCCGCCGTGAAGAAGTGGGAATTATGTTGAGCTATGGGGCAGCACCGGGTAATATATGCAGGCTATTAATGGGAGAAGCTGCTATATTGGCTTCGTTTGCCTGGTTGGTGGGGTGTCTGATTTATTTGCAGTATGGACTGGCAGAAGGCAACTGGTATGAACAGGGCTATGTCGTGCCTTCACTTTGGATTAACAATTTCTGGCTGCATTATATAGTAGTGTCACTTATAGTTTATATCATTATTATCGTTGTGGTGTTGCTCGGAGTCTTTATTCCGGCTTACAAGATAAGTAGGATTCCTCCCACTGAAGCCTTGCGTGATGAATAAATGATGAAAGATACGACCGGAAAAAGAGAAAGACAGATTATAATAATAACGATTTAAATACTTACGACTGTGATTAAATTAGTTGGCATTAATAAGATTTATCGCACCAATGAGATTGAGACGGTAGCGTTGGAGGATGTAAACCTTACAGTGAATAAAGGAGAGTTCCTGAGCATTATGGGGCCGTCAGGTTGTGGTAAATCCACTTTATTGAACATTATGGGGCTATTGGATACACCAACCGGTGGAAGTATAGAAGTAGCCGGAACAAGAATTGAAAGCATGAAAGATAAGGAACTTGCCGCTTTCCGTAATAAGAAACTGGGATTTGTGTTTCAGTCCTTCCACCTGATAAATTCGCTCAATGTGCTGGATAATGTTGAGTTGCCTTTACTTTACCGTCGTATGAGTAGCAGTGAACGCAAGCGGTTGGCACAGGACGTTTTGGCAAAGGTGGGGTTAAGTCCCCGGATGCGTCATTTCCCGTCTCAGCTCTCCGGTGGTCAGTGCCAGCGTCTTGCTCCTGCCCGTGCGATTATCGGCAATCCGGAGATTATCCTTGCTGACGAGCCGACCGGTAACCTGGACTCCAGAATGGGAGCGGAAGTTATGGAACTGCTTCACCGGTTGAATAAGGAAGACGGACGGACGATTGTTATGGTGACGCATAATGAAGAACAGGCAAAACAGACTTCGCGGACAGTTCGTTTCTTTGACGGGCATCAAGTGCAGTAAAAAGTTAAGGCTATTTGCATTGTTTTCAATATAATAACTTATCTTTGTGCGAACAATATTGAAAGAGGTGCAGATCTTTTGCTTATGAAACAACGATATTTCTGTGTGTTTGTAGTTCTGTTTATTGCCGTTCTTTGTCAAGCGGCAGCATCGGAGCGTACATACAATGTGCTTTTTATCCAATCGTATACTTCGCAGACTCCTTGGCATCGCGATTTGAACCAAGGTTTGGTGAAAGGCTTTAAAGATAATGGATTGAAAGTGAATATAACGACTGAATATCTGGATGCGGATTTTTGGGCATTCAGATCTGAGAAAGTCATTATGCGTCGTTTCTGTGAGCGTGCTCGTGACAGGGAAACCGATTTGATTGTGACATCCAGTGATGAGGCTTTCTATACGCTCTTTGCGTGTGGAGACTCGTTGCCCTTGCAAATACCGGTTGTGTTTTTTGGTATTAAGTATCCGGATGAGAAGCTGTTTGCCGCTCATCCCAATGTCTGCGGATATACGGTCAATCCTGATTTTGATATTATTTTGCGGGAGGCACAGCGACTGTTTCCCAAACGCAAAGAGGTTATTTGTGTGATTGATAATAGTTTTCTGAGTAACAAGGGACTGGAGGATTTTCAGGAGGAATGGGAAGTCTTTCAGAAAGATAATCCCGATTATGACATGAAGATATATAACACACAAAATCAGACAACCAGCCATATTATTTCTGCTATTTGCTATCCGCGTAATAGTTACGGACGTGTGGTAATTGCTCCCAAATGGTCTCCTTTTCTTTCTTTTGTAGGCAAAAACTCGAAAGCCCCTGTTTTTGCTACACAGAATGTTGGTTTGACCAACGGAGTGTTCGGTGCTTATGATTGCGATGCCTATACTTCGGCAATGCAGGCCGCACAGAGAGCTTCTTCCGTGTTAAAAGGAACATCTCCCAAAGACGTCGGGGTTACTGAGATTCCGCAAGGGTTTATATATGACTACAAGCAACTGGAATTTTTTCATGTCAATCCTGACAAGATAGGCTCGAAAGGAACTGTTGTCAATGAACCCTATTGGGAGAAATATAAACTCTTGTTTATCCTTCTTTATCCGTCTATTCTGGCATTGTTGATTGCATCTATCGTATGGTTGATTCGCGTCAATCGTCGCGAGGCTAAGCGGAGGGTACAGGTACAGACCCGTTTGTTGGTACAAAATAAAATGGTAGAGCAACGCAATGAGTTTGATAATATCTTCCATTCCATTCGCGACGGTGTCATTACGTATGATACCGATTTACATATCCATTTCACCAACCGTTCCCTGTTGCAAATGCTACATTTGCCGTTCGATATAGGCGGACGTGTGTATGAAGGAATGATGGCGGGAAGCATTTTCAAGGTTTATCATAATGGTCAGGATATCCTCCATAAAATGTTGAAGGAAGTAGCAAAGACCGGAAAGAGTGTTATGATACCGCAAGGTGCCTTTATGAAAGAAGTACATAGTGACAAATATTTTCCCGTATCGGGAGAAATCGTGCCTATTTTTTCAAGGGAAGAAATTACCGGTATGGCTCTTTCTGCACGTAATATATCGGATGAAGAGATGCAGAAGCGTTTCTTCGACATGGCAGTGGACGAGAGCGCTATTTATCCGTGGCAGTTTGATATGGAAACAAATTGCTTTATTTTTCCGCAAGGCTTTCTGGTGAGGCTCGGTTATGATGAAGCTGTTACTACCATTTCTCGCGAAGAAATGGATCGTACGATTCATCCGGATGATATAAAAGAAATACGTGTTCTTTTTGACAAGGCCTTGTCGGGTGAAGAAGAAAGCACACGTTTGAACTTCCGCCAGCGTAATGTGAAAGGCGAATATGAGTGGTGGGAATACCGTTCTTCTATTGTTACCGGCTTGACGCAGGATTCTCTCTATAATATATTAGGTGTATGTCAGAGTATCCAGCGGTATAAGACTGCTGAGCAAGAGATGCGGGAGGCGCGTGATAAGGCGCTTCAGGCGGATAAATTGAAGTCGGCCTTCCTTGCCAATATGAGCCACGAAATCCGCACTCCGCTGAATGCTATCGTCGGTTTCTCCGATTTGTTGAGTGATACGAGTAACTTTACCGAAGAAGAGGTGACGCAGTTTATTGCCACAATCAACAAGAACTGCGGATTGTTACTGGCTTTGATTAACGATATTCTCGATTTGTCGCGCATCGAATCGGGAACAATGGAATTTATGTTTGCGGAACATAACCTGCCTTTATTGCTCAAAACTGTCCATGATTCGCAGCGCCTGAATATGCCTGCGGGCGTAGAACTGGTACTGCGTATGCCTGCGGGCGACAAGAAATATCTTACGACAGATAATGTCCGCCTGCAACAGGTAGTCAATAACCTTATTAATAATGCTGCCAAGTTCACCGGTAGCGGCTTTATCACTTTCGGTTATGAAGAAGATGAAGAACCGGGTTATACTCGGATTTTCGTAGAAGATACGGGAGTCGGCATTTCGGAAGAAGGTATCCGCCATATCTTCGAGCGGTTCTATAAGGTCGATAACTTTACGCAGGGGGCAGGTTTGGGATTGAGTATTTGCCAGACTATTGTCGAACGTCTGAAAGGAACTATCAGTGTCACTTCCGAAGTAGGCAAAGGCACCCGCTTTACGGTACGTCTTCCTAACTACTGCGAATAGACACCCGTATCTGCTACAAACAATACTAAAACGGCTGCATACATAATCGAACGTTCATTTTTGAGCATAGTGTCCGAAAATGAACACTGTTCTTATTCTTTAATTGATTGAAAATAAATACCTTATTCTTTTGGCACATCGTTTGAACCTCCTTAGGTGAAAAATATAGTGCGTAATGAAAAAGAAAAGTATATTGTTTGCTCTTGCTGCTGTTTGCCTGCCTGTGGTATTATCGGCACAGCAGGAAAGGAAGATAACCTTGAATGAAGCTATTGCTATGGCACGCGTGCAATCCGTAGATGCCGCCGTTGCCCTGAATGAATTGAAAACTGCCTATTGGGAATATCGTACCTTCCGTGCCGATCTTTTGCCGGAAGTCAACCTGACCGGTACATTGCCTAATTACAACAAGTCTTATGGCTCCTATCAGAATGCAGACGGTTCATACAGCTTTGTCCGTAACAGTGCTTTGGGACTTTCCGGCGACCTTTCCATTGACCAGAACATCTGGCTTACCGGCGGTAAACTTTCATTGGTGTCTTCGCTCGACTATATGAAGCAGTTGGGCTCCGGAGGCGACCGTCACTTTATGTCTGTTCCCATTACGCTGAAACTCACGCAACCGATTCTTGGCGTAAACAACGTGAAATGGAACAGGCGCATTGAACCGGTACGTTATGCGGAAGCAAAAGCTGCTTTTATCACCGCTACCGAAGAAGTAACCATGCGGGCAATCACCTATTATTTTAATCTCCTGCTGGCCGAAGAAAACTTGGGGACAGCCAGGCAAAACCTCTCCAATGCCGACCACCTCTACAAAGTAGCACTTGCTAAACGTGAAATGGGGCAGATCTCCGAAAACGAACTCTTGCAACTGAAACTTTCCGCCTTGAATGCAAAAGCTTCTTTGACGGAGGCCGAAAGTGACCTCAATGCCAAGATGTTCCAGCTTCGTGCCTTTTTGGGAGTGGGAGAGGATGAACCTCCGCGTCCCGTCATTCCCGAAACTGTGGCCGGAACGAAAATGGAATACAATCAAGTGTTGAGCAAAGCTTTGGAACGTAACTCATTTGCTCAGAACATTCGTCGCCGACAGTTGGAAGCTGATTATGAAGTGGCCACGGCACGCGGTAACCTGCGTAGCATCGATCTGTTTGCAAGTGTGGGGTATACCGGAGAGAATCGTGATTTCCCTGCTGTTTACAAGAATTTGCAGGATAACCAAATTGTGCAGGTCGGTGTTAAGATTCCTATTCTGGACTGGGGAAAACGCCGGGGTAAAGTTCGGGTTGCCAAGAGCAACCGTGAAGTGGTGCTTTCCAGAATCCGTCAGGAACAGATAAACTTCAATCAGAACATTTTCCTGTTAGTGGAGAATTTCAATAATCAGGCGCAGCAGTTAGCTATTGCAAAGGAAGCTGATCTCATAGCGCAGCAACGTTACAAGACCAGTATTGAAACCTTTCTGATTGGCAAGATTAATACGCTGGACCTGAACGACGCTCAAAGTTCCAAAGATGCGGCGCGTCAGAAGCACATTTCCGAGCTCTATTATTATTGGTATTATTTTTATCAGATTCGTAGCCTGACGCTTTGGGATTTCCGTACCAATACCGAACTGGAAGCCGATTTTGATGAAATAGTGCGACAATAAAAAAGGAAAGGTCCATAAAGACAGTATTTTTTTGTAGATTTGCATCATCACAGTAATAGAAAAGGAAGCTCTGATAGAATATAGAATAAGGAATACGAACTATGATTCTGATAATTGACGATGATAGCGCGGTACGTTCTTCGCTTAGTTTTATGTTGAAGCGTGCGGGATACGAAGCACAGGTAGTTCCCGGTCCCCGGGAAGCTATCGAGGTAGTGCGTACGGTAGCTCCGGATTTGATACTTATGGATATGAACTTCACTCTCTCAACGACAGGTGAAGAAGGTTTGACTCTGCTCAAACAAGTGAAAGTGTTCCGTCCCGACACTCCGGTGATACTGATGACAGCTTGGGGGAGTATCCAACTTGCCGTGCAGGGAATGCAGGCAGGAGCTTTTGACTTTATTCCCAAACCGTGGAACAACGCTGCCCTGCTGCAACGTATCGAGACGGCCTTGGAACTTTCCACTGCTCCTAAAGAAACAACGCAGGAACAGAACGACGCATTCAATCGTAATCATATCATCGGTCGTAGCCAAGGCTTGACGGACGTATTGAATACCATTGCCCGCATTGCAAAGACCAACGCCTCCGTATTAATAACAGGCGAAAGCGGTACAGGTAAGGAACTGATAGCCGAAGCGATCCATATTAACAGCCAGCGTGCTAAGCATCCTTTTGTAAAAGTAAACCTCGGAGGAATTTCCCAAAGCCTGTTTGAAAGTGAAATGTTCGGGCACAAGAAAGGGGGTTTTACCGAGGCTTCCGCCGACCGTACCGTTTCGAAATGGCAGACAAGGGAACGATCTTCCTTGATGAAATAGGCGACCTCGACCTTTCCTGTCAGGTGAAGCTTCTGCGTGTATTGCAGGATCAGACCTTCGAAGTGCTCGGCGACAGTCGTCCCCGCAAAACGGACATCCGTGTAGTTTCCGCCACCAATGCCGATTTGCGCAAAATGGTGAATGAACGTACTTTCCGTGAAGACTTGTTCTATCGTATCAATCTGATAACCGTTAAACTACCCGCTTTGCGCGAACGCCGTGAGGACATCCCTTTGCTGGTGCGTCACTTCGCTGACCGTCAGGCAGAGACGAACGGATTGCCTCGCACGGAATTTTCCGCCGATGCCATGCAATTCTTGAGCCGCCTGCCTTATCCGGGAAATATCCGCGAATTGAAGAACTTGGTGGAACGTACGATACTTGTCAGTGGCAAGCCTACTCTCGACGCATCCGATTTCGACGCCCAGTATATCCGCCATAACGATCAGAAAGCAGCCGAAAGTACTTCTTTTATCGGCATGACTTTGGACGAAATAGAGCGTCAGACCATACTTCAGGCTTTAGAACGGCATAAAGGTAACCTGAGTCAGGTAGCTATGGCATTAGGTATCAGTCGTGCCGCCCTTTACCGGAGGCTTGAAAAGCATAATATAAATTATACGTTATAATAGCTTGTATATTGTAGCTCTGTCTGATGATGCAGACAGATAATTACCAGTGAATCATATAACTTAAAACTATTTGTCCGTGCGAATCAAAGGCTTCTTTTACATATTCGTCATCTTGTTGCTGATTTTGGGAATTGGCTTGCTTTGCCTTTCCGGCCAGTTACGTCCGGCTTTCTTTTATGTAGGAGAGGGGCTGATCCTGTTCATCTTGGTCTATCTGGTTTTCTTTTATCGTAAGATAGTGAAACCTTTGAACACGATTGGAAGCGGTATGGAATTGTTACGCGAGCAGGATTTCAGTAGCCGACTGAGCCGGGTGGGGCAGTACGAAGCCGACCGTATCGTGAATATCTTCAACCGCATGATGGAACAACTCAAGAACGAACGCCTCCGTCTGCGCGAACAGAATCATTTTCTCGATTTGATGATTAAGGCTTCTCCTATGGGAGTTATCATCACCTCCCTTGACGACGAACTTTCGGAACTTAACCCTATGGCGTTGAAAATGCTCGGTGTCCGCTTCGAAGATGTTCAGGGGAAAAAGATGAAAGACGTTGACTCCCCGTTAGCCGGGGAACTTGCCAGTCTGCCGAGAGGTGAGACAGTAACCGTCCGCCTGAATGACTCGAACATTTACCGATGCACCCATTCCTCCTTTATCGACCGTGGATTCCAACATCCTTTCTTTCTGATCGAAAGCCTTACGGATGAAGTGATGAAAGCTGAGAAGAAAGCCTATGAGAAAGTAATCCGTATGATAGCCCACGAAGTGAACAATACCACTGCGGGAATTACCTCTACGTTGGACACCGTAGAGCAAGCGCTTACTACGGAAGAAGGTATGGAAGACATCTGCGATGTGATGCGTGTCTGCATTGAACGCTGTTTCTCCATGAGCCGCTTCATCACTCGCTTTGCCGATGTAGTGAAGATTCCCGAACCGACGTATTCTCTTGTCAATCTCAACGACCTAGTCTTTGCTTGTAAACGTTTCATGGAAGGAATGTGCAACGACCGCCACATCACTCTCCGCATGGAGATAGACGAAAGTCTGCCGGACGTAAAACTGGACAGCTCCCTGTTTGAACAAGTGCTTGTCAATATCATTAAGAATGCGGCGGAGAGTATCGCACCGGAGGGGAAAAGCATTGTGCCTGAAGACGAAAGTCCGGAACCCAAAGGAGAAATCATTATCCGTACCCTGTCTCCTGCTACGATCGAGGTGATAGACAACGGCAGAGGGATCAGTAAAGAGACAGAAGCCAAACTGTTCAGCCCCTTCTTTTCAACGAAACCGAACGGTCAGGGGATCGGGCTTATCTTTATCCGTGAAGTCCTGATGCGTCACGGATGTACTTTCTCTCTGCGTACTTATTCCGACGGATTAACCAAATTTCGTATTCTTTTTCCTTAAATGTGATAAATGAGAACAGTTCTTCCGTCAAACAGAACTATTAATTGTCCCCAAATACCCTTACCTTTGCCCCGCTCAATTCAATAGAATTTAAGGTATGAGACTAATGGTAAAAGGTGTACTAACGCTCTTTCTTTTCTTGACTATCAGTATTCCGTTAAGCGCGCAGTATAT
>OGJL01000547.1_pt1 | contig 14404 bp, 6 predicted proteins | sample 1572291 | NCBI WGS metagenome assembly OGJL01 (sample SAMEA2582082, study PRJEB24529) | metagenome | biome: Human gut stool | place: China | collected 2011
TGATTATGATAATCTATAAAATGTTCAAACACGAACCCATGAATAATCCGGCTTTGGGGGAGAAGCCGGATTAATTTATGTTCGTGTCTGCAAAAATACTATTTTTATTTTACGAAAGCGTGGTGGTAGCCTTGTACTTTATTCCATCCTCCACGAGTAAAGTCGGGAATTTCAACCGGAGCTGAATTGTTTTCAATAGAGAGGTGGGTAAGTTCAGCCATGCAGCACCATTCTGCCAAGTCGTAAACGTCCATGTCTAAAGGTAAACCATTCTGTAAGCAGTATGCCAGACGATAATCCATGATAAAGTCCATACCACCGTGGCCGCCTACCTTCTTAGCTGTTTCTTCCAGTTCTTTGTGGATAGGATGTTTGTATTTATCCATTAGGGCTTTTTTAACGTCAGCAGGTACAGAACCGTGTGCGTTCAGGTTTTCATGATTAGGAACATCGTTTGAATCAACTTGTGAAGGTCTCAGGCAATATTCTTCAATCGGATATTTGCTTGCGTAACCGTCTGCTCCTACAATCTGATACATACGACTGTAAGGACGCGGAGTCATTACATTATGTTGGATTAACATAGTCTTACCATTTTCTGTGCGAATCAAAGTTGAAGTCTGGTCACCGTTCTGGAAATCCTTCACTTCTTCTCCTGTTTGCTTTTTAATATAAGCCGGACCATTGACAGCTTTCGTATCCATTGATACTAAAGTTTTCATACGGTCACCACGGTGGATGTTAAGTACTTGGCAAGCAGGACCCATACCGTGAGTTGCATATACATCACCACGATGTTTCTGATTGTAATCCATACGCCAGTTATTCCAGTATGAAGGCCAGAAGTCTTCCAAATTGTGAATGTATGAACCCTCTACGTGTAGTACGTCTCCAAAGACACCTTGCTGTGCCATATTCAGAGAAGTCAACTCGAAGAAGTCATATACACAGTTTTCCAACTGCATACAGTGCTTACGGGTCTTTTCTGAAGTGTTGATTAACTGCCAGATTTCGTCCAATGTCATGGCAGCAGGTACTTCGATAGCTACATGTTTGCCATGTTCCATTGCATACACGCCCATTTCTGCATGGTGCTTCCAATCAGTTGCTATATATACAAGGTCGATATCTTCCTGTTCGCATAGTTTCTTCCATGCGTCTTCCGAACCACTGTAAGAAGTAGCTTCCGGCATTCCGGCATTCTTCAGGATTTCCTGTGATTTCTCTACACGTTCGGGAGAAAGGTCGCACAAGGCTACAATCTTGGTTCCCGGAATATGTGTCCACCGCGATACGGCACCAGGACCACGCATTCCCAATCCGATAAAACCGACACGTACGGTATCAATTTTGGGAGCAACAAGTTGGATTACGTCTTCTTGTCCGGCAGGGCGGGCAGGAGTTTCTACTTTGATAGGAGCGAAGGCTTCCTGAGCCTTCTGTTGTTGTGTGCAGCTTGTATGGCAGGTTAACAAGGTTAGTCCAATAGCTGCGACTGTGAATAGCTTTTTCATCATATTTTTTATGTTTTTAATAGGGGGTTATTTGTCGTTTTTCATTTTGCGGTCAAAAATAGTAATTTATTAGTCAATTTCATATAATTATAACAGATAATTTTGTTTTTTTACCCTTATTTGGGTAGAAAACAGGTCTTACTTTTTCTTTCAGATTTGTCATGGTCTTAATGCGTTTATGTTGTGACGGTCATATTTCCGTGTGTACGAAGTAAATACACCTCGTAAGGGGTGTTCCCCTATGAACTAATGTTTTTTTTAGCATTTCTTAATGTTTAAGTTTACTATTACTATTTCAAACCAACTCAAATATAAGACACACTATGGGAACATTCTCCTAGAATAGGAACCACTTTTTAGTATTGCTTAACTTTTTGTCTTCTTATCGGATGTCTATGTGAAGCAAAGTCATTCTTCCAGTAGAATACGTTTTCCATCGGCTTGTACGGCGTATAATTTGGCGTACGTCAATGATACCGTCAAGGGAACTTCGAATTTGATAAAGGTAGAAAAATAGAGTAACTTTCCATTAGCGTCTTTTTCCCTGAGTTCGAAAGCTACAGCTTCATCTCCGTTTGTAATGCTCACTTCCCGTCCGTTGATATTTCCTTTTATATCCTTTGTTATAGGTCTTATCCTTTGAAACTGGGTATAATGACCAACATCCGGTGGAGTAGTATCCAATCCTATATCTCCTTTCTTCCGGTCTTCCAGATAATAGAAAGGTTTGGCTTTTTTCGGATATTTAGCCATAGCTTTCTTTGCATTTTCAATCATTTCCTTCGTTACAGTATACTGATAGCTGCCATATTGATCGATCTGTGTATCTACGGTTACAAAGAATCCCCACATTTCAAAAAACTCGGTCAGATCTTCTTGTGCGGCTTCACTTGCCATTCGAGCAAACAGAAGTTGTTTAACTCCCGGATTATTGGAGGATGTCCGGTTCTCCCGCATGAGTTTGAACAGTCTTTGCCAGAAATCCGTTTTGTGTCCGCAACGATGATAGTAATTCCATAGTTGCCAGTTCATACGCATATGCAGTTCTGTATTTTCTCCCTGATAATTGCTGCCAAAGTTACACCAAGGTCGGTTGAGTACGCAATGGGCTTCCGAAAGTGTCATTCCTGTAATATTTCCTTCGGAGTTAGTCGTTCGGTTATCGGCCGCTTTAGGAAGATTAAGCTCTGTGCCGCGTGAACAATATTTTCCAAGTTTATACAGTATGAAATTCGAGAACAGATTATTGGACGACTCAGTAGAACTAGGCCAGTCGATTGCCAGTTGGTGAATGTGTCCGATTTCATGTGCGGGTCCCCAGGCGTTATCTTTGGCACTCATCACCTTGTCGTATAGTAATATATTTTCCAGATAGGTATATACGAATGCAATACGGTAGTCGGAAGCCCACATATATGCACCTTCAGGTGAAATTGCAAACAAGTGGTTATTAACCTGAGTAGGGCGCACATCTTCAATACCCATTAGTTCCTGCTCCCAACCGATGATGTTGTCCCATAGGTTAATAGCGGACAATATTTCATCTTTCACAAACTCACGCAGTTTATCCCGGTGGAAATAAAAGATAATCTTATTACCACGTACTCCGAAATACTTGTCGGTGGCTTTTGATAACAATTCGGCATATTTGGCATTTGTTTTGTGTTCTTTCAAGTCAAAGAAACCGCTGACCGTTCCGCTTCCTAATGGAATATGGATTTTTATAGGTTTCGGATGGCTGGTCAGGTCACAGTTGTACATGACGAATAACTGGCCCCTATTACGTATTTTGATTTTGTTAATACCTGGTTCCAGATAGTAAACGTCTCCCGAAGCGGCGGTCTGTACATATTCCTGCGGTTCCCAAAAGTTCGTTCTTTCTTCTCCTACACATTGTATTGAAACTTCGCGTCCATAGGTATCGCCAACAAGGACGATAATTTCGTCGTTTTTTTCCACAGCAATACCGGTCAGGTTGTCCAAGCTACTGTAATGTTTGGTCATTAACTTTTCCGCCCACTCGTTGATATCACTATAAGCGTTGTATTTGCGGATACGAAATTCTTTCTCCCATTCATCATAAGCGTTGTTTTTTAACGCTTCGGCTATGTGGACGAAATATTTGCTTGGCAATTTGTTGATTGCTTCATTGGTGACACCAGCTTTCAGTTCGCTACAAGTAATATCTTTGAATACGGTCAATAACTTAGTTGCCAAAGTGCTATCCTCATTCTTTTTAAAGAAGTGCATTTCGTCACAACTGACAAAGTTACCAAGTCCGCTTTTTACAACAAACTTAACGCCTGTGGCTTTTACCCCTTTCTTGAATACGATTCTGCTCGGAGTATTTTTCATTTTGAAGTCATAAGTTCCTTGAAGCGTATATTTTTTTCTATCGGAATCGGTAGAGGTGTAAACTTCAACCTCACCAAAATTACCATTCCCTGATCGGGTATAATAAATAAAGTAATTGATTTCCGTATCTCCTTTGAAGAAATATTCCAAAGTGACAGGGAAGGATGTATTACTCCATGAACTGTGATAATGTGACTCGAAGCTGATTCCTTGAGTAAATTTGCCATCGTATGATTTGTCAATGTCAGATCCGGGCTGGTATTCGCTGGCTTTTCCTCCGTACGGTATAATCTGAATATCTTCGGGAAGTACTACATCTTTTGTCTCTTCCTCTTCTTCCTCGATGTCAGGTATAGGCTGAGGCAGTGTTTTGTCGTTGGAACTGCAAGAAAGTGTTGCATTAAAAATAGAGAGAAATAGAAACAGGAGGGTAAACTTGTGGAATGTTTTCATATAAGTCTGATTGTGTTATTGATATAGATTGTGCGTTATAAAGGTAATAAAAATGGCAGGCATATATTACCTGCCATTTTTATAAATAATTATCATGAAATGCAACTTATTCTTTATTCACAAGAATACGTTCTCCATCAGCCTGCACGGCATAAATGCCTGTACGGATTAAAGGAATATTTCTCGGTACACTGAATTTTAAGAAGTTAGAGAAATAAACAACTTCGCCCATAGTACCGTCTGTTGATTGCTTTCTTACTTCGAAGGCTACGGCTTGTTCTCCATTCTTAATTGTGATTTCACTTCCTGTCACAGATGCCACCATTGTATAGGTTGGAGTTTTAGTAATCTTTTCATTGTTCTGGAACTGGGTATAATATCCTAAGTCTCCAACCTCTTTATATCGGTAGTCGCCGGATGTAAAATCTGAAATTTTACGATCTTCAATATATTGTATTGGAGCGGCCTTCGGATAATTCTGAGTTTTAATCCATGCTTTAGTATCTGCTATCATCTTGTCAGTCACTGTATAAGTCCATGTACCGTATTGTTCTACTTTTACATTATCTACAGTTTTGAAGAATCCCCATGTTTCGAAGAAATCCGTAAGGTCTTCCTGGGCAGCTTCGCATACAGCTTTGACGAAAGCCAATTGTCTTGCTCCCGGATCGCTTTCTGGCACATTTTTATATGTTGTACGCATGATATCGAATACTTTAGGCCAGAATTTAGCTTCCTGTTCGTTACCTTTACATAAATCATAATAGATCCATAGCTGCCAATTCATACGCATGTGAATCTCAGTATCTTCATTCTGGTGAGTAGAAGTACCCATATTCCACCATACCTGCTTATCTCTATAAATTGCATTGGCTAAAGATGTCAAGCCTCGTCCGCGTGACTTATATTTTCCTAATCTGCGAATTACGTAATTAGAGAACAGATTGTTGGATGATTCGGTGGACGACGGCCAGTTGATAGCTGCTTGATGTACGTGTCCCATTTCGTGGGCAGGTCCCCAAGCATTATCTTCTGCTGCCATTACATTTTCACGTAAAAGAATATTTTTCAGATACGTATATACGAATCCCATACGATAATCAGATGCCCACATATACGAACCTTCAGGAGAAATGGCAAACATGTGGTTATTGATTTTTCCGTCCTGTCTGTATTGAGAGATTCCCATTAACGATTGTTCCCAACCGACAATGTCATCCCAAAGATGAATAGCGGATAAAATTTCAGTCGGAGCAGCATCCAACATTTTCAGACGATGGAAATAGAACATCATTCGTTCTCCACGTACACAGAAATATTTATGGGTGGCTTTACTGATTAATTCTGCATATTTAGCATCTGTCTTGTGTTCTTCCAGATCGAAGAAACCATTAACTACACCGTGTCCTAGAGGAATATGTATTTTGATAGGAGCAGGGTTGTTAAGCAACTGTTCTCCATCCACATTGTACATAACGAACAATTGACCGGGACCTTGCATTTTTAATAAGTTAACCCCTTCTTCCAAAGAGTAGGTCGTTCCGGTTGCCTGTGTTTGCTTGTAGTAGTCAGTGGAGCTACCGCTTGTATAGACATTCTCCTCCCAAATACATTGTAATGATACTTTTTGTCCTTCCGGGATATTACCTACTAATACTATGATTTCTTCATCTTTGTTGACGTAGATTCCGGTCGGATTGTCTAGATTACTGTATTTCTTTGTTTGTAGTCTTGTTGCCCAGTAGTCGATATTGCTATATGCTTTATATTCGCGTATACGGAAATCTTTCTCCCATTCGTCATAAGTGTTATCTTTTAATGCATGGGCCACACGTCTGAAAGTTTCACTTTCCAATGCATCGATTTCTTCGTCGGTAACTCCTTCTTTCAAGGAACTACAAGTAAGATCTGTAAAGACAGTCAGGAGTGGATCATTCAAATCTCTGTAATTTGCTTTTTCAAAAAACTCCATTTCTCCACAACTGGCGAAGCCTCCTAAACCCGTCTTAACGGTGATTTTAACTTTAGTGGCTTTGACCGTTTTAGTTAGTATTCCGGTCTTGCCGTCAAACCCGCCCTGCTGTCCGAAATCATAAGTACCTGCAAGAACATAATTCGGATTATCCGCTGTTTGAACGTAAACATCGACTGCTCCGAAGTTTCCGTTTCCGTTTCTAGGATAATAGATAAAATAATCGACTTGTTTATCTCCTTGAAGTGTATATTCTAGATCTATAGGCAGTGGATGAGTCGTATTATCCCAAGGAGAATGATAATGATATCCATCACCTTGTGTCTGTGAGCCTTTGATTCCGTCGAATGTCTTTTCGATGCTCCAGTTATCTCCTTGTGAGATAGCATTTCCACTTACTATGGCTATTTGAGTATCGTTTCTGAAATCAACATCATTAACTCCATATTGGGTTAAATTAATGGTATAATTGCCCAACTCAGATTTAACAGCTAATTTGGCATAACGTTTTGTTTTTCCTTGATTATCAAGGATAGAAAGCATTATTTTATCATCCTGTTGGAAAGCTGTAGCCCATTTTTCGTCGGAATTGACGCTCCATTGGCTGGTTCGCAGATTTGTTTTTACCGGGATTGACATTGTAGTGCTTCTAAAGTCAATCTCTTTGTTCAGGTCACTACTGCTGATTTCAAATGTATTTGGAATCAGTTCACTCTCATCGTCCTTACATCCGGTATATATTAAGGATGTTATTAGACATAAGAAGTATGTTAAATATAAATGTATATATTTCATAAGTTATTGGATTTGTATAGGAAACCGTTCTATAAACAATAAGAGCGTTTCCTATGTATTAACTTTAGTGATTACATTCCCCATAATTTAAGTTCGGCCATTCCCCAACATGCATACCATGAAGTACTACCTGGCTGGAATTCTCCTATGCAATTTCCTAAATAAGACTCCATTACTGTCAATCTTAGATAGCTGAAAGGATTAGGCGACGTAAATACTTTTGAGGTATATGTTTTTCCTCCTTCACTTGCTGTTGGTAATCCTTCGTTTATTTCGACAAACTCATTCCAATTTGTTCCGTCATTACTAGTAAATAACTTAATTACTTTAGGTCCTGAGTTATTCCAACCTTTTGTAATATACTCAAACATGATAGCTCTCATTTCTTTACCTAAATTGATGTCAATAGGTTGTCCATACTGAGCATTTCCGCTTGCTGATTGATATTTGGTTTCATAAGCTGTACTGGTATCGTCATCGTAAAGAAAACTTAGTGAATTAGCTCCACAACTCAACGGATCAGTAATTTTATCTGTCAAGTCAATCTTATCATCCACCATATCGAACATATACTTCAAGATTACATAATGTTTTTTAGTGTCCGAGGTAATAGTTTCAAGATCTTCACTTTGTTCAAGTTGTAGTGGAATTAAATAAGTCGCCCCTTTAGTCAATTTAGAACGGTCTACTACTAAAACCCCGACGCTTTCACTAATTCCGGAACTGAATATCAAATCTTCCAGTTGATAAAACGCTCCTTCCGGAACTGCTTTGTAATCTGTTCCTTGGGCCGTATTGTATGCATCTATTTCTGTTTGGTCAGTGCTGGCTTTTATACCGGCCGTAAAATTCCACTGGTTGATGACTCCGGATGTCATGGAGACTTTGATTTCAGCAATAATTTCTTCTTCCTTATTAACTCCCAGGTCTATCATTGTGGATGATTTCTCAAATTTGATACCTAGCTGTTTCACTTGAGGTTTAAGAATTAAGTCTCTTTGCTCAAAATTGACAGAATCAGTTTTACTGGTTAAGCGGATAGGTAAAATAAAGATGCTGTTGGCATTAGCTTCCGCTTCCACCTGTTCTGTTATTTTTTCCGGATTTAATGTAAACTCTTCTATTTTATAGGTATCTGAGGATTCGAAACTAATATCCTTATTCCGGAAAGTATAACAATCACTGTTCAATACAACATAGTTGTTGCCTTTGTAACGTGATTCATTATCAATTTCAGTCTGAGATAATGTGCTTAGTCTGACTTGGGCCGTAGCGGAAGGATCGCTTCCGGATTTGACTACAGTAATAGAATATTTTACTTGTTGTCCATCGTTGAAGAGTACCAGATCGTTCTGTCCGCTATTCTTTAAATAAAGAATCTTGTTGTACTCTTGGGGTATCAGTTCTTGGTAGTCAGCTTCTTCACATCCGGTAAATGTGGCGAGTGAACCCAAGAAAAGAAGTGAGTATAATATTTGTTTCATAATTTGTAAACAGTTTAAAGATTAATATTCGGGTGCTTGAACCATTTGTGGATTCTTGTATGTTTCGTTAGCAAATATAGGTGCCAGATACATACGGTTTTCCCATTTGTAATCTTGATTTACAATAACAGGTTGATTTAACTCTTCGAAAGTAGGTTCTTCTACTTGTTCCATATTCAACCCTTTACGTACGCCAGCTGCAAAAACTTCAGGGGCAATCATCCAACGTCGTGCGTCGTAATAGCGTAGGCCTTCTCCCCATAGTTCTACAAAACGTTCGTTGCGTATCCAATCCATGGCCGGCATATCATTCAGCATTTCTTCTGTTACATCCGGTATACCGGCACGTTCACGAACTACGTTAAGATACGTAAGTGCTTCTTTGGGTCTGTCTAAAGCTGCCAAACATTCGGCTACACTCAGGTAAAGTTCTGCTAAGCGGAAGAGAGGACGTGGATAGCTTTTTTCGTTGTTACTCCAGTTTGTACCCCAGTTCAGGTCGGGCTGGATAAATTTCTTTGACATGTATCCTGTGACACAGTGATCACGGGCGAATTCAGTTCTGTTCCAACCTTGTGCTTCGCCTTTCTTAAGATTGAGTACCAGAGGTTTGCCGCCTGAAATTCGTGGGCTGTATTGGTCTCCGTCAAATGAAAGCCATGCATAGAATCGTGGTTCGCGGTTGGTATTTAACTTGATAATATCCGCATTGCTTCTTCCTGCAGATTCATACCATGAATCTTCTTCTGCGAAAGTCCCTTTATTGGCAGCAATTCGAGGTAATTCTCCTTCTTTGGTATAGAATCGCTCTACACTGTTTAATAAAGGAGAGTAGCCGCTATATCCACTTCTCCAAGGGCCTCCGTCTACTTTTACCACGTGTACGGGTAAAGAAGCCATTACTACACCACCGTCATCTGCAAGTCCCCATATCATTTCACGGTTACCATCCTAGTAACGACTAGTTACGAGATAACGCATCAAATAAACATGTTTTTTGAATTCTTCGGTAACTCCGTCTACGGGAACATCAAGCTCTCCTAGATTAAGTCCTTGATTACCCATAAGGATTGCACTTTCTTTAGTAGTCATCAGTCCGCATCCGCCTTCTCCTTCTGCCCATTCCAGTGCGTCTTTACAAGCAGTCAGTGCGCGTTCCCATTTATCGGGATCATAAACCTGGCTGACTAATTCTTTCCCATATCCCGGTGTTTCGAAATTCTTGTTTTTCCAATCCGGAGAAGGGAATTTCCCATTCCAGAAGTCAGAAGCTGCATAGAGCAACAAGCGTGCTTTTACTGCTTTTGCAATAGTGGAAGTTGCACGTCCCCATTCCGAACCGATACGGGAGGCCGGAAGATCTTTAGCTGCTTCGTCCAGTTTCATGGAAATCCAGCTTGTTACGTAATCAAAGTGATAACGTCCGTGATATTCATTGTTCGGTGTATCCATATCAATGTATGAATCAGTGATAGGGCACGGGCCATAGTATTCTAATATCAGGAAATGATAGTAAGCAATTAGGAAATTGGCTTCGGCAGTCCATTCTCTTTTTTGTACTTCCGATACATCGAGGGCATTTGGTAATTGGGACAGAAACAGATAACATTGTCCGATATAGCGGTAGATATTACCCCATTTCCAGTCTCCGGGAGATTCCGGAGTCAGCAGTCCCCAACCGGCACGTTGTCCGCTGTGTCCCCATAATTCCGGGAATACAAATTCATCAGTAGATGCAGCTTCCATTCCGGTATAAGTAATTGGGTTGGATGAACCTTTGATTCCTGCATAGCATGAGTAGAGGAAGCCAAGTGTACTTTCCGGCTTTTTAACGGCATCTCCCAGACCTGCTTGTTCGGGAGGTACTACATCTAGGAAATTGCAAGATGTCAGGCAGCACGTAGAGAGTATTAACAGACTACCCATCTTCTTTATTTTATCTATAAGTCTCATATTTATCTCGTATTTAGGTTCATATATTAGAAATTAAGTTGTACTCCGATGTTGAATGTACGCTGCAAAGGATAAGCATTCCATGATAGTTCCGGGTCCCATAGCTTGAACGGACTGAATACGGCTATATTGTCACCGTTCAGGTATACGCGTCCATATTTGAATTTATATCCCAGTTCCAGTGTCTTGAAACGGATGAAATTACCGTTACGCATCCAGTAAGTACTAGCTACTGTATTATTGGCTGTTTGTGAACTAGTTAATCCTAAGCGCGGATATTTAGCATTCGGATTGGGATTTGACTCAGACCAGTAGTCATCTGCAATGAATTGCATGACATTATAGTCACTTTGGCCGAATGGTGAAATACCGCTAATCATGATAGTGCGTTTAGCCGACCCATTGAAGAATACACCGAAATCGAATTTTTTATAGGTTACATTCATTCCCAAACCATATTGGATGCGGGGGGTAGTTCCATAAGGAGAGATCATTACTTGGTCACTGCCATCTATTTTACCATCTCCGTTTACATCACGGTATTTTATGTCTCCCGGTTTAACAGTACTACCAAGATTCTGTGTCGGGCTATTATCGATTTCTTCCTGACTGCTGAATAATCCTTGGGCGATATATCCGGTTGTGCGGCTTAACGGTTTGCCTGTAGATGTTTTCCATACATAGGGATAAACCGGTTCATCCAGGTTGACATATTTGTTTTCAGTATATGTGAAGTTTCCACGGAAATCTACATATAAATCTTTTGTGAATTCTTTTCTCCAGTTTACACTTAGTTCAATACCCCAGTTATCAACTTTACCTTTATTGCTCCAAGGTTTAGCTGTATAATATCCAAGAGATTCCGGCCATGCTTCGCGGTGGAGCAGGATATTGTAACGTTTCTCATTAAAATAATCGGCAGTAATAGTCAACTGGCGGAATAATTCGAGGTCGATACCTATATCCAGTTTCTTTACGCGTTCCCAACCGCCATTAACAACTGCATAATTGGTTACTAAAGGTCCATATAGGGTATAGTTCATATCTACACCGGTAGTGAAGCCTATGTTATTGAGCGATACTTGGTCGATATACAGGAAGTGTTGTGCACCGGCAGAAAGTCCGGTTTCGTCACTACCTACCAGACCATAAGATCCTCTGATTTTCAGGTTATCTATATACTTGGTCATCGGTTCAAAGAACTTTTCGTTACTGATTACCCAGCCTAGAGATACGGCGGGGAAGAATTCGAAACGTTCTTTCTTGGCCAGACGTTCTGTTCCGTTATAACCGAAATTCAGTTCTACCAGATAGCGCTGACCGTAGTCGTAAGTAAAACGTCCTGAGAATCCTTGATTGCGTTCGGGTAGTACGCTACTACGATATTCACGTTGCATATACATCAACATTCCTGTTACATGATGCAGGTTGAACTGGCGGTCATAATTCACGCGGGCGTCCAGATAGAAAGTCTGGTCGGAAGCTTTGCTTATATCTGATGTTTTCAGATAGTCAGTTCCTGATGTTCCCAGGCGTTCAATTTCATAATCAGTAGGATTTGAAGGGTTATAACTTCCTCCTTTAATACCATAATAATAAGGTTCGATCGTCCGGTTGTAGGAAGATGAAGCCCAATTCTTCCAATTGACCATTGCTTGTACGCTTAACCCCTTAGTTACGAAATCAAGTTTTTGGTTGATTTTTAAAGAAGTATTGAGTGTGTTCTCATTATATTCCTTGAATGAACTCAACATATAAGCATACGGGTTGGTACGTACCGAAGATCCTGTCCATATAGCATTACCAAAACGGATATGTGTGTCTCCGGGTTGTGCCGGGAAAGTAACGGGGAAGTTAATAGGATTACAATACAACATCTGAGCGAATAAATCGGAAGTACTGTAGTTCGGTCCCTTCTTGTTACGAATCTGGGCGTTCATGTGTAAATCGATTTTAGTTGTAGATGTTATTTTGTAAGAGATATTGTTTTGGAAATTATATCCCCAATTGTTTATATTATTATTATACGAATATACTTTCTTTGTATCCAGCAAACCTGTATCGTGATTGGCTTGCAAGCTCATATAATAAGATGCTTTTGAACCACCGCCTGAGATGTTGACATTGGCACGCTGATTCATATTCATGTTTTTGAAGATGACGTCTTTCCATTGTACATCCGGATAAATGTAAGGATTAACTTGGTTGCGTGTGTTGTCGATGTCAAGTTGCGAATATTTTGGGGTCGCTCCCGGATTACGTGTCAATTGGGCTTCGTTGTACATTTCCATCCAAGTGGCACCATTTACAAAGTCGGGGAAGTTCATCGGTTTATTGAAAGAGTTCTCAACCGTGACGTTAATTCTGGTTTTCTCGTTTTCTTTACCGGTCTTGGTAGTGATGAGCATAACGCCGTTGGCACCACGGGCACCGGAGAGAGCGGTCGCAGGATCATCTTTCAAAATAGAGAAACTTTCAATCGTTTCAGCCGGAATATTATTCAGGTCTGCCGTAGAAATTTCTACATCATCCAAAAGTATTAAAGGAGTGGCTCGTCCGCCAAAGGTACTCACACCGCGAATGTAGAATTCGGAAGCGGCACCCGGTTCGCCGGTCGAAGTCATAGAAATAACACCTGCCAGTTTTCCCGCAAAGGAGGTGGTAAGCGAAGAACTTGGAGCTTTCAGTTCCAGACCTTTCACACTGGTGATTGACCCTGTTACACTGACTTTCTTCTGTGTACCGGCACCTACTACTACAACTTCACTCAGCAGTTGGTTGTCTGATTCCATTTTTACGTTGATGACACCAAGATCGCCTACATCGACTGTTTTCTTTCTGTAACCGATGTAACTGAATTCCAGCTGTGCTTTCGAGCCGCTGATAGCAATCGTGAAATTACCATCCAAATCGGTAATTACTCCGTCCTTCTGTCCTTTCACTACAACAGTAGCACCGATAACCGGATCGCCATTTTCAGCGTCTACCACCGTACCCGTAACGGTACGTTTCTTTTTGGGTTGTTGCTGTGCGGCTTCCTCTTTGTTTACCTTTAATATGATCTCGTTACCTTTGATCATGTAGGTGATTCCGCTACCTTTGAAGACTTCTTTTAAAACTTCTTCAATAGTCCCTTCACAATTTAGATTTTTGTTGGTTGTGTTTTTCAAGTCTGCAGCATTGTAGAAAAATGTGTAATTACTGTTTTTTTCAATTAGCTGGATTGCTTGTTTGATAGTCATTGCTTGCCCTTTTACTGAGATTACTCCTTGTGCTCCTAGGATGTTGAGCGGGTAAAAAAGCAACAGCAATACGATATACTTCAGATATCGTTGCTTGTAAGAAATTTGAATTTTTCTCATGCTTTAGCATTTTAGATTAGACATAAGTTTAATTATTATTTTTTTATAATGATTTTATTTGCATGTTCTTCTTTATTCAGGTTTAATGTGAAACAAATTTTGTTGACTACATCTTCCAATGGTTCATCATAGCGAATGCTTCCGGTAAATGCTGATTCATGATTGATACCTTTTGCTAATGTGACGTCGGAGTTGTACATTTGATTGATGATACTAATAAGCTCTTGCAAGGGAATATCCGTGAAGTTATATTTTCCGTTTTCCCATTTTATATTAGTAATCTGTTCTACTCTCATTTCAGCATTACGCGGATTGTATATCACTCTTTGTAAAGGCTTCATTACTGTTTTTTGTCCGGTGGATTCAATATTAAATTCTATCTTTCCACGAAACAATGTAATTTCGTTCTTTTCGGCATCGGTTTGTTTGATATGGAAGCAAGTTCCTTTTACTTCAATAAAAGCCTTGTCGATATATACTTGGAAAGTACTTCCTTCATGCTTATAAACTTCAAAT
>OGJL01000570.1_pt1 | contig 13740 bp, 7 predicted proteins | sample 1572291 | NCBI WGS metagenome assembly OGJL01 (sample SAMEA2582082, study PRJEB24529) | metagenome | biome: Human gut stool | place: China | collected 2011
CTTACCGGATTAGCGCCTATCGAGTTTATCAAAGAAATCCGTATTAAACGTGCTACACAATTGATTGAAACCGGAGAGTTTAATATGACGCAGATTTCATATATGGTCGGGATCAATGACCCGCGTTATTTCAGCAAATGTTTCAAGGCGCAGGTGGGGATGACGCCGACGGAGTATAAAGAGAAAGTGGGGAGATAATACGAGTTTAGGCACAGAGTTCTTCCTTCATGTGAAGATACTAAAAAGAGAGGTCACTTCATTCCGATGAAGTGACCTCTCTTTTTAGTATCTATGTTGTTCGTGATTTATGGCAGCCAGCGCGGGTCACCAAAACCATAACTCTGATAAAGTTCATCAGTGATAGTGAAATCAGCCTTATCCGGGTTGGCGAACGGATTGTTCTCAAGAACATTTCCTTCTGTGTCGAAGCACGTTACTGTTGTGTCCGTATTGCCTTCAGCCAATGAGATCAAGTTCTTACAGTTGTGGTAATAATTGTTCGAGTAGGTTGGCTTTCCTACGGCACTTGAGTTGGCAAAGCCGCGTTTGTTGTTGAAGTTGGCAATTACGTTGTTGGTAAACGTGTTGGTGTTACCCTTGAATCGCAGATAGAAGAAGCGATAGTTGGCTTCACCGTTACCTACATTATAGAATGTACATTTATCAATCGAAGTTACCATGTTTGCAGTTACGCTGTTTGATGCGTCATCGGCACGTAGTACGTCCCGTTTGGAGGCGGAGTTATAGATTGTGGAACTTGAAATGGTGAGATTGTTCCAACCACCTTTACGGCTATCAATAAAGTCACCACCGTCACACACGATATCATGAATGAGGGAGTTTTCTATCTTGATAGTATTTGGTACTGCTGCAACATTGATGTAAATAAGTCCTTTAATATAGTTTCTTATTTCACACCCGTTAATGGTAAGGTCACCGAATCCTCCTTCCTTTTTGTATTCAATAGCCTGACTGCCATCAGTATTCGTTCCATCTAACACAACCTGATAGAGATAGAGTGAAGCGCCGTTATAGATATGGATACAAGTGTTGATTACCGGTGGCTCGGCAGAATTCTTAGCAGCAATGACTACATTATTATTAAGTTGTAATTTTCCTGCTGTCAGCACATATTCACCGGGTGCAAGAGCAAATTTACTGCCTGGTGTTGCATCTTGAATAGCAGAAATCCAATCGTCAGCAGGAGTAAGTTCGATAGCCTCACTCAAATCCAGATTAGTGGTGAAAGTAGAATAACCACGAGTCTTTTCACCTAACTTCAATGTAGCTCTGTAATTGGTTTCCGGTGTAAGACCTGTGATAGTGGCGGAGCCGGAAGATATGTCGGTTGAATTCAGCGTATACGTCACAGTATTGGCACTGGAGTTTGCGGTAGTAGGAGCACAGATGACAGCATCGACCTCAATACCCGGTGTCCATGTTACTTTTACAGAAGTGCTCTGAATGTCACCGGCTTTTACCTTTTTCATGTTCTGTTCGGGGTTGGTTGTACGCTTGATGTCAACCCATTTGGATGTGCGGGAAGAATTGTTTTCATCAATGGCTCTTACGCGGATGTAATAATCAGTCTCTCCGATAAGATTGGTTAAAGTCTTTTCGGTTAAAGTTGTGGTATATGAGGCATCCGGTGTACGTTGGTCATAGTCGGGACTGTCCGCATAAACTTCAAGTTCGTAAGAGGTAGCTCCTGGCATTTCATTCCAACTGACAATGATGTTTACTTCCTGTGAAATACGTGCAGTGATGCCGGTTGGCGACAAGACACGATTAAGAACTAAATCATTGATATCATCTGGTTCACTACATGATGTCATTGCAACACTACCCAGGCAAACGGCAGCTAATGTACAAATTGATAGTATATATTTTTTCATTGTTGTTTAATCATTTAGTTAGTTAATACCACTCGTAATTAGAAAGATTAGGATTATCATTCAAGTTGACGTTAAAGATAGGCCAGTATTGATATTTGTCTGGGTCGCGAACATAGAGATAGTCAATAACATCTTCCAGGGCATTATCTTTGATCCAAGTGGATGCTTCGCCCTTACTGTCTGAAAATTCGGTATAGCCTTCCGGATTAATATCCATTTCACCATAGTTCAGACCGTAAAGGTTCAGTTTTGCATCCTTTTCGGTAGTCTCTATACCATTACGAGTCCAGGTATATGCGCTCATTTTATAATATGCATGGCCTGATAGCTGGCTGTAAGGATGTTTAGAATCATAATCGGTCAAACTCACAATAGCTTTCATCTTGTTTTTTGTCTCGTCCATTTTACTTTTCAACATTCCCCAACGGATAAGATCAGCTTTACGGATCAGTTCTCCGGCAAACTCATAAGCTCTCTCGTCAACAATTGCCTGGAACATCTTTTCTTTACTGAGAGCTGCTTCTGCAACATAAGCTGTAACTTCTGTTGCACGGTCGGAGGTCGCAAAAGCGCGGTTGCGAATCTTAGTCAGGTAAGGAACGGCAGCAGATGCACCATTCAATTCGTTTTCCAGTTCGGCGCACATCAGTACGATGTCGGCATAACGCATATATTGTCTGTTGATACCGTCATCGTTTCCGGTAGGAATCATACGGTTCGTCCATTCATAACGCAACTTTCCGAAACTCCAGCTTTTGAAAGACTGAAGAGTTTGTACACCTTTTGTCCATTGGAATGGGCAGCAAGTTATATCACGGCGCAAGTCCTTTACTGAATAGTCAAAGAAGAAAGTTGGTGTAGGACCAACCTGGCTTCCCTGAAGCATGGTTGTCATATTGTCGGCAGTGGTATGCTTGATACCGAAAGTGTACATGATACGTCCGCGTGCGGGGTTATTGCTATAACCTATCTCGAACAATGATTCACTGCCTGCATTGATAACATCTCCTGAGATTCCGTTGTTGTTGAAGATATCTTCAAAATTTGATTTCAAAGCCACGTAAGTGCCTTCCTGTTCCATTACATCTTTACAAGCTTGCAGTGCGATAGGGTAGAGACGTGCTTTGGATAGTTCCGGATCCGTACTTAAACGGTTTTCTCCGTCAAGACGCTGAGCGTAGCCGGATGCTTGCAGGCATACGCGGGCCAGGAGACCTTTTACGAAGACTTTGTTCACGCGTTCCACTGTTTTTGTGGCGTCTATCTCATTAGGCCACGCGCAAAGGTCTTGTGCCTCTTGCAAATCAATGATGAGCTGCTTGTAGATGACATCACGGTCTTCGCGTCCTGAATACATATTGTCGGCGTTCAATGAAGTCAGGCGTGCGGGAACATCTCCCCACATATTAATCAGGTCAATATAATGTAAGGCACGTAGCGTGAGCGCTTCCCCCAACAATTGTTTCATATTGGCATTTGTCAGGTCTGCATATTTACGAAGACCTTCAATAGCCAGATTGGCACGTTCGATAGCGGCATATATCTTAGCCCAAAGGTCGGTCCCGGTACTGGTGTTCATTTGATCGTTTCCGACTCCGGCATTGTATGTTGCCAAGTCTGCCTTTCCGTCGGCCTTGTCCGAACTGTTATAGTATTCTATATCTGTATTGTATCCATACCAAATAGCACGTGCACGATAGTTTTGCTCTCCAAATTCCTGATAGATATTGGCAATGGTGCCTTGTGCATATTCATAAGTACTGAAAATGTTCTTACCGTCTAAAGATGAAGGAGAACTTTGATCTAAGAAATCACTGCAAGAAGACAGACTAGCAAGAAGGGCGACAGCTGTCAATGATTTAATCGTTATATTTTTCATTTCTTTTTCGTTTTAGAAGTTTAAGTTAAGACCTATTACAAACTGGCGGCTCTTCGGGTATGCAGAGTAGTCTACTCCCGGAGTAAGAGCTGTTTTGTTTCGGGTGGAAACTTCAGGGTCGAAGCCTGAATAACCGGTCAGACAAAATACATTATAACATGTGGCGTAGAAACGCAAATTGTTAATACCCACTTTTCTAGTCAGGGACTGCGGTAGAGTATAACCTACTGTTAATGTAGACAGACGTAGGAAGGAGCCATCTTCAACAGCCCAGTCGGTCAATACATAACTGGTATAGGGTGACCACATGGTAGTATTGGCGTTTAATGCAGCCAACTGTGCGGGATCGTTTACCAAGTTTCCGTTGGCGTCAAGGTTTGTCCAACGTTTGCCTTCGGCCATAATGTCGATCATGTTACGGTAATAGTATTGATAGGACGAAGTATATTCAATCTTATTGGCATTATAAACGTCATTACCGATACTGTAAGTGAAGTTTGCACTCAAATCAAAACCATATACGCGACCTGAAAGGGCGAAACCACCACTGGCTTTAGGATTGGTATTACCGATAACGGTACGGTCTTTTTCATCAATGACATTGTCACTGTCGTCTATATTCTTCAGTTTTAAGGCACCCGGACGGAGATAACTGGCACCGATAACACCTGCATTGCTTGCTACATCTTGTTTCAATACCCATTTTTCACCGCTGGCATAATAGTCTTCAAAGTCACTTACTTCATAACGTCCGGCAGTTACATATCCGTAGATCTCACCTACTGAATGGCCTGGTTTCACGATGAAGTCATCCTGAATCTGTGTTGAGGCCCAACCGGATGATGCCGGATATTGTGATAATGTACCCAGGTTCTTTACTTTGTTTTTATTGAAACCTACGTTACCATTGAAGCTCAGCTCATAGTTTTTCTTGCTGATGATGTTCCAGGTAAGAGATATTTCAAAACCTTTGTTCTCAGTCTTCCCGAGGTTGCGGTACTGGTAGTCATAACCGGAACCGGAAACAGGGAATGCGATTAGTAAATCTTTAGTCGTATTCTTATAATATTCGATGCTACCGGTCAGCTTGCCACCGAATAAGGTATAATCCAAACCAACGTTACGGGTAACGGTCGTTTCCCATTTCAAGTCCGGATTGGATGCGTAGGAACCACTTTGACCTGAGGCAATGCCGCTTGTCCAATAAGAAGGGAATTGATTGAGCCAAGTAGTAGAACCGGAAGACCATACGGGAGAAGTCTGGTCGGCGGGAATATTGTTATTACCTGCGGTACCATAAGAAAAACGTATTTTCAAATCATCAAGCCAATTCTGGGTCTTCTCCATGAACTTTTCTGAGGAAATACGCCATGCTACGGCAGCTGAAGGGAAATACCCCCAACGATTGCCTTTAGAGAATTTGGAAGAACCATCGGCACGGAATGTACCGCTAATCAAATATTTGCTTTGGAAATCGTAATTGACACGTCCGAAGTAGGAAAGCAAGTTGTCGTCTGCGTTAGTATATTTGTCTACACTATAAGGAGTACCTTGTGAAGACAAGGCCCAAGCCTGAGAAGCAGTAAAGCTGACAGGAAAGAAGCTCAGACGGTCATCATTCAATGAACTTTTTTTATTGATAGTCTCTTCACCAACCAATACATTCAGGTTGTGGTCTTTATTCTTGATGATATCTTTGAAGTTGTAATTTACTGTATTGGTATTGCGGAAAGTCTTACGCTGCGTGTCGGCAAAATAAGCCATCGGATGAACACCTTCTGTATCGGAACTGTTGGTACGTGCATTGTAAGTACTTGGACCATAATATTTCTTATCGGTATTGTAGTACCAGTCCAGACCGAACTCTGTTTTGAACTTGAAGTTCTTGAAGATTTCCCATGAAAAGCTTCCATTCATGTTGAAAGTCTGACGGTTCTGCTTGCGGTCCGTGTCATATACTGATGTAATCGGGTTTGTCAACTGAAAATCCGGGTCATAACTGTCACTCAAATCAGGAAAGTTAAACATCGGGTAGATCATAACGTTCTTCATGCGTGAGTCGGCTGAAGATACTTCACTCTTGCTTTCATTGGCACCTGCACCGTTTACTGTGGTATTGGCATAACGCATAGAGAAGTCGAGGCTGACTTTATCATTCACCTTGTGGTTAAGTTTTAAGCTTAAATTATCACGTCGGAAAGAAGACCCCAGCATGATAGCTTTGTCATTCATGTGGGCATATCCCATGTTGAATTTAGTTTTGTCCGAACCACCGCTAATTGTCAAGCTATGATTGAAGGTATTTCCTGTACGGCCGAATACTTGGTCTTGCCAGTCATTGGTTGGGGCGTTTTCATACAAGTCTGCATCTTGCCAGTTGCCGAAAAGACTGGTAAATTTGCTTTCATTACCTCTCAACAAGGCGTATTCTCTTTGCCATTTTACGTAATCAGTTGCGCTCAATGTCTCCAAGGTCTTTGCCATTTTTTTCCAGGAATAGTAGGTATTATAAGATACACTCAGTTTTCCTTCCTTTCCGCTTTTAGTCGTTACCAGGATTACACCGTTTGCACCGCGGGAACCGTAAATAGCTGTAGAAGATGCATCTTTCAGTACAGTCATATCCTCAATATCGGATGCGGGAATGTCGCTGATAGACTCTACCGGGAAACCGTCTACGATAAACAGCGGAGTATTGTCACCTGTGATAGAACCACCACCACGTACGCGAATCTTCATTTCTGCGTCAGGAGAACCTTCGGTAGTGGTGATTTGTACACCCGCCATTTTACCTTGCAAGGCTTCTGTTGCCGAAGCTACGGGAACGGCGCTCAATACTTCGGAACTAACCGTAGCAACGGAACCTGTGATATCTTTCCGTTTGGCTGTACCATAGCCGATAACAACGACTTCATCTAATGCTTTGGTGTCGTCAGACAAAGTTACGTCGATTTTGTTTTTTCCTTTGATTGCAATTTCTTGTGTCTTCATACCGATGTATGAAACAATAAGAGTGGCATTGGCAGGAACTTTGAGAGAGAAATCACCATCCAGATTGGTAATCGTACCATTGGAGGTATTTCCTTTTTCTACGATGGAAGCACCGATAATTGGATCTCCGGTTGCATCTTTCACATTACCGGTTGCGGTAATAGTCTGCGCTGATACGCTTAGCGAAAAAACTGCTAATATCATTAGCAGTAAAACTCGCATGTTTTTCATTCTTTTAGACATCATTCTTCTTTTAATATAGATTGTTAATATTATAAACATTCGGTTACTTGTAAGGCTTTGTTTGTGCAAAAATAAGTCATCGACAGCGCTATCTATGTGCAATAATTGTTTTTATCATGGGAAATATTGTTTTTCCACCTCTGAGTAACAAAAAAGCGGAAGTATTGCTATATACTTTCCGCTTTTCCTGTGTCTGTTTGGAAGTGTTATGTGTCAAAATTCTATTTCTTTGTGGGGAATAAATGATTGACCAGATTGTTCATATATACTTCCAGATTTGTGTATTCCGGACTTAAACTATACTTAGTACCATCGGCAGGGTCGTTCGGATCCAAATTATTTTTCTTTTCCCATTCATCCGGCATACCGTCACCATCGGTATCGACTAAAGTTACTTCCGATTTATATTCTGGCCATCCTCCTACATCCGATGGCTGGTCTATCATGCCGTTGGTGCTACCGTGGGAACCTTCATAAGTATAATTACCTTTGCGGGTTTCTTCTACAATGCGTTTGTCTATTATGTCACGACGATATGAAGCACCGGCATATTCGAGCACGTCTTTATATGCTTTTTTCGCAGATTGCAAGGAAGTACGTTCGGCTATATTGAAAGCTTTAGAGGACAACAACTTTTTTTCAGGTGCAAAGTCGTTCTTGATTACCAGTCCGTAGGCATTGTCTCTGTTCACTTTGTAAAGAGCTTCTTTTTGTTTATCGGTGAGTTTAGAACAAGTAGGGTCCATATAATTACCATTAAAGTAGAATATACCGTGGACACCGGCTTCATTCTTATTCGTTCCATCGGCGGCGTATGCGGTAAACAAACGTTTAAAAGAACCTTTTGTAGCGCTGAAAGGTCCCGGTTTATAATAGTTGTTAATGAAATTGTAGGAACCTCCTTCGCCGGCATAAGCTCCGTCACTACCATAATTATAGATTACATTATTGAATAAATCAACTTTTTCTTCTTCCGGTTTACCAGTATAGCGGCTTCCGCAAAGACGAGGAGTACGGTTGGTGTGATGAGCCAATAAGTTGTGATGAAAAGTTGCAGTCTGTCCTCCCCAAATGCCTCCATAGCCGTGAGCTCCTTTTTCATGAATGGAGTTGGCAAGGCTTTCGCTGATGATGCACCATTGGAGAGTGAAATTGCGATTATTATAAAAAGTGGCGCATTCATCGGTACTCCAACTCATGGAGCAGTGGTCAATGATAATATTTTGGTGGTTTTTGATGCCGTTCATAGCGTCGTCTCCTTTTTGTTTGATGTCAACTCCCATGCGTGAGCGGATAAAACGGACAATTACATTGTCGGCTTGAATGGAGAAAGTATAGTTTTTTAGGCAGATACCGTCACCTGGAGCTGTTTGTCCGGCAATGGTCAGGTCTCCATTGTTGACTCTCAGAGGTTTTTGCAGCTCTATGATTCCGTCTACTGCAAAAACGATTGTGCGAGTACCTTTTTGGTTGATAGCCCAACGGAAAGTTCCTTCGGAACCGTCATCGGCTAGTGAAGTCACTATATATACAGTACCTCCCGCACCTCCTGTTGTATACTTTCCGGCACCATCTGCTCCGGGAAAAGCTATAATTTTGTTTCGATCAGGGGTCGGATAGTCTTTCTTCTCATTATTGACACTTTTATTATCCTGTATATCAATGGATATATAGGTTGTCGCACTTACCATTATAGGAATAGTAAGTAAAATGCACAGTGCTGCCGGTAGTTTTTTATTCATGCTCTTTCTTTAGTTGATTATTGTTTTGATATGGAACTTTATTTTGATTTTCGTTTTAATGGCGTAAAGGTATGAATATTTAGGTAGCTACGTGTGTAATAATTGTTATTCGCATAGTATTTATTGTTATTTGAAACTTGTCTTTTTTTTAATTCAACCATAATTAATCAACAATAAATACAAAGTGAAAAACAAATATTGCACATGAGTATATTTCTGTTTCCATACTTTTGTGAGGTGAACTCGTTCGTAATAAAAAGGATAATCACTTTAAACTACCAGGAACATGAAAGGACTAATAAAAGGACAACTTGTTATTTGGGCTTATAAAGAAAATATATTGGGAATTATATTGTCGGCTTTCCTTTTTGGGGGAGTAGTTGCCTGTTCGGATGAACAGGCAACAGAAAAACAGTTGACAGATGAATCGGGGCTACCGGAATATCCTATCCCCGACCGTACCACCATTGTTGCTTTTCCGGGAGCTTATGGTGCCGGAAAGTATACAACAGGAGGTGCGGGAGGTACTGTATATATAGTGACTTCATTAGCTGATGATGGGGCGGTGGGTACTTTACGTCATGCTATACAGCAGAAGGGAAGACGTACAATAGTCTTTGCAGTCGGAGGAGTGATCGAATTGCAGAAACAACTAGTTATCACCAACGATGACATTACTATTGCAGGTCAAACAGCTCCGGGTAAGGGAATCTGTTTGAAGGACAACACTTTGCGGGTGAATGCCAATAATGTAATTATTCGTTTCCTCCGTTGTCGTATGGGAGATGAAAAACGAATAGAGGATGATGCGATGAATGGTTATCAGAATAATTATCCCGGAAAGCAGAATATTATTATTGACCATTGTTCCATGAGTTGGAGCACTGATGAATGTGCCTCATTTTATGGGAATACTAATTTTACAATGCAGTGGTGTATTCTCAGCGAAAGCTTGTGGCATTCGATACATGAAAAAGAGGCTCATGGTTATGGTGGAATATGGGGTGGCTCACCTGCCACATTCCATCATAATTTGTTGGCTCATCACAGTAATCGGACTCCGCGTCTTTGTGGAAGTCGTTATTCGAATCGGGCAGATGTGGAAAAGGTGGACTTATGTAATAATGTAATTTATAATTGGACTAATGAAGGTGCTTATGGAGCTCAGTGAGGTTATTACAATATTATGAATAACTATTATAAACTAGGTCCTGCTTCCGCCAAGGATAAAACCCATGCACGTTTTTTCACCGCTTATATAGATGATGGAAAGAATGCCCAAGATGCCGGAGTATTTGGTTACTTTTATGTGAATGGCAATATAATGGACAATACATGTGTGGACTTGTCAGGCGAACAGCAGAAGGAGATTGCCAGCGCCAACGCCAATAATATTTCTTCTACTGCATTCAAGGTAAAGAATGACGAAAGAACATCTTCTGACTTATTGTTGGACATGCGCATTGATATCCTTTCTGATTACAGTTTTATGCAATCTGCTACAGACGCTTACGAAACTGTGCTGGCGTATGCAGGGGCATGGACATGTGGCTGGAAGGATAATAAGTATATCATTCCGGAGCGAGATAAGATTGATAGGCGTATTGTAAGTGAAACTGCTAATGGCACTTATAGTACTAATGCATCTAAAGGTGGTGGATATGGTTTGATAGACAGTCAGGAGGATACTATAGAAAAGTGGGACGAATATATAACTGCAACCTCTTCTCTTGTCGATACAGACAAGGACGGTATACCGGACGAATGGGAAATAGCAAAAGGCTTAAATCCTAATGATGCGTCTGACGGGGCGAAGTATAATTTGAGTGCTGCTTATACAAATCTAGAGGTGTATCTGAATGGCTTGGTGGAGAATACTTTTCCGGCAAGTCATTCCAAATAATTGTTTTTTAATGATTAGATTTCTTAGTTCTATTTGCTTGTGAAAGCAGGTAAAACAATGAGTATTATGATAAGTATCATCGTTTTTTATCCGGTATTCATCGGATTATTGACCGTAAATCAGCAGAAAAGCCTGTAAAAGCATAAAGAAATGGCGTATCTTTGAACCATTAATCAATTAATAATAGAAATAATGGAATAGAAACAAAAAACTTTGTCTGCTACAGGCTTTTCCGGTAAATATCTGGTAGCTTCACTTTTTATCCTTTCGGGGATACTACTGTTTGCCCGCAATATGGGATGGATTACTGCTGAATTGTTTAGCACGATAGTATCTTGGTATTCTCTTTTTATTATATTAGGTATATATTCGATGATACGTCGCCATTTTGTAGGAGGAATAATTCTTTTGTTGATTGGTGTCTATTTCTTATTGGGTGGGCTTTCATGGTTGCCTGAGAATTCTCAGGCAATGGTCTGGCCTCTTGCTTTGATAATAGCGGGTGTTTTGTTGATTTTCAAATCCCGAAGAAGAGGGCCTTGGTCTCATAGCCATATGGCACATCATCGCAAGGAATGGATGAAACGGAGAGGTCCGGGTATGAACTTTAAAGAAGAACAGCAACAATGCGAGTCTGTCGATGGCTTTTTGCATTCGGAAAATGTTTGGGGAGCGGCACGTCATGTCGTACTTGATGAGCTATTCAAAGGAGCTATTGTTCGTACTTCGTTCGGGGGTACAGTTATTGATTTGCGTCATACCCATATTGCGTTGGGAGAAACTTATATCGATCTGGACTGTAGCTGGGGAGGAGTTGAGATTTATGTTCCTTCCGATTGGAAAGTAGTATTCAAATGTAATACTTTCTTCGGTGGCTGTGATGATAAACGTTGGCATAACGGGGATATTAACCATGAGAGCATATTAGTAGTTCGAGGTACGCTTTCTTTTGGAGGTCTGGAGATAAAAGACTAGCGTATGAAAGCACATCCAATTATAGATTACCCTTATCGTTGGATTCCGATACTGCTGCTTTTGCTGGTGTTGGTTGCGGCTCAGGTAGCATTGGTCTGCCTATACACCGGAGCTGATTACCTTCCTGCCTTGGTAGATGGGATAGCAACGATGGGTTGGTTAGCTGCCTTAGCCTATCTGGCATGGTATGTTGTCGGGTTCGTTTCGTTATTGCAGACAGATATTATCATGATAGTGGTAGGAAGTCTGCTTTGGCTGGCAGGTTGTTTTATGGTTTGTGATAGTATGGTACGGATAGCAGGTATATCCTATATCCCTTTTACACAGACAATCCCTTTCCGGTTATTGTTCGGGTTACCGGTTCTGATTGCGGTAACTCTTTGGTATCGTTTGATTACCGCTAAAGAAGAAGTTTTGAATCAGGAACTTGAAAAAGAACTGATTGCGCATCAGGTAGTTGAGGCACCGGTGGAAGTTCCGGCTGGATTAATTAATCGAATCACAGTGAAAGACGGTTCACGTATTCATTTGATTAAAGCGGATGAACTAATCTACATACAAGCTTGTGGTGATTATGTGATGTTAATCACTCCTTCAGGAGAATACCTGAAAGAACAAACTATGAAATATTTTGAAACGCATCTGCCGCCTGAAACATTTGTTCGTGTTCATCGTTCAACTATTGTCAACGTGACACAGATATCACGGGTTGAACTGTTCGGGAAAGAAACATATCAATTATTACTAAAAAACGGGGTTAAGCTCCGGGTAAGCCTTTCCGGTTACAGATTATTGAAAGAAAGACTGGGATTATAAAACTGATTTTATGACTGAAGATAAAACTTTCATTTATTAATCAAAAATAAGCATACATATACTATTGTTTAGTATCCTCATATAAAATCCTCTTTATATTCTGGTTAAAGAATACAAAGAGGATTATTTTATTGACGTGAGTTGCATGGGGTATGGTGAGATGAAATCATAATTGGGGAATAAATTGCACAATACTTTCACAAGTGTCCTCCCGTCAATGCCTAAAATCAAGACAAATCTAGTTAAATAGTTTCTCCTTTTGCAATATTTATTAATTTATCTTATGGTATTTATGATTATTTTAATATATTGAAGATATTTTGTGGCATCTTTTTTTACCTCGCTAATTTTTCTTATGTTTGTAGATTAAATAATGAATGAACAGTAATGAATATGTCAACTCATCTTCTATATAATGATTTTCCAACTTTTCTGCGTAAGTATTTTCCCTATAAAGTACAAAAGATTTCGTTGAACGCGGGTTTCACTTGTCCTAACCGTGACGGGACGAAAGGGTGGGGCGGTTGTACCTATTGTAATAACCAGACCTTTAATCCTGATTATTGCCGGACAGAGAAGTCGGTCACTGCTCAGTTGGAGGAAGGTAAATGTTTCTTTGCCCGTAAATATCCTGAAATGAAATATCTGGCCTATTTTCAGGCATATACTAATACATATGCAGAGTTAGAAGGATTAAAACGTAAATATGAGGAAGCGTTGGAAGTAGAAGACGTAGTGGGGTTGGTGATTGGTACTCGTCCGGATTGTATGCCGGAAAGGTTGTTGCGCTATCTGGAGGAATTGAACAAACACGCTTTTCTAATGGTAGAATACGGTATTGAGAGTACTTGTGATAGAACTTTGCTGCGCATAAACCGCGGACATACTTATGAGGATACCGTAGAAACTGTCGGGCGGACGGCTGCTTGTGGCATTCTCGTAGGCGGACATATCATTCTAGGACTTCCGGGAGAAACATCTGACGCTATGGTGGCGCAAGCGGGAATCCTGTCTGACCTTCCTTTGTCAACTCTTAAAATTCATCAGTTACAGTTGATTCGTGGTACTCGCATGGCGCATGAATACGAAGAGAATCCGGAAGGTTTTCATCTGTTTACGGAAGTGGACGAATATATTGACCTGGTGATTGACTATGTAGAGCATCTCCGCCCGGATCTGGTATTGGAACGTTTTGTTTCGCAGTCTCCCAAAGAATTGCTGATTGCTCCGGACTGGGGACTGAAGAATTATGAATTTGTACCTCGTTTGCAAAAAAGAATGCAAGAAAGGGGAGCT
>OGJL01000596.1_pt1 | contig 13047 bp, 7 predicted proteins | sample 1572291 | NCBI WGS metagenome assembly OGJL01 (sample SAMEA2582082, study PRJEB24529) | metagenome | biome: Human gut stool | place: China | collected 2011
TCTACAATCCGGACATATCCCATTACCTCCATTTGTTCCTGAAAAAACTTTTATATTTCTTGAGGTTTATTTCTATAATTAGAATTTACTTGTGGCAAATGATACCTATCCAACAATTCATCAGGATTCTCCTATCATATAAGTGACTACAAACCTATGACTGAAAATCGTATTTTATTAGATTTCATAGTTATCTTCGATATTTCCATATGCAAGGATATAATCTACAAAAGACTAGTATTGGTTAAATATCATTTTAAAACATTCATATATCTGTCATTTCACTAATCATGCAACATATACCATGAAGTTCCAACAGAATACTTCATTACACAATCGGTCCAACTCCACACTTCCATATCAAATTTAAGACTTTCGTTAAAAACTATTCCATCAAGAGAGCGTACTCTAGTTTCAGTACTATATCCCTGGGTATTCCGTTCATTTTCTTTTAATTTCCTATTCAATTTATTATATACGTTACATTGCGGTTGACCATGAAAGGGATGTTCATAGAAATCAGTGCTTATACCTCCCCAAGAATAGCCGTAATAATCTTCAGTACCAGTCCCATACAATGAAGGGAAGCTTTCGTTATCTACCCAAATTTTCTCATCTCCTTCACCCCACCACTTTTTAACAGGGTTGAACACAGTCAAAGCATCACCCACGTAAACCCCTTTGCCTTTTAAAGTTATATAGTTCCAATCTGAATATGGACGTGTTGGAACTTCATCATCATGTCTGTACGATGAATGAAAATACATAGTATTATCAGTCCAATTATAGTCAGAACAAGATATTTTTAATTGAACGTCAATATCCGAATCTGTTCTGTTTTCAACAGAGACCTCAACCTTCTCTTTGAACGGCATAACCCAACGGCTTATAAATCTATAATCTTCTGTCACTTCTCTATAAAAATCCCCATAAGGATTAAGCCCAATTCCACATCCGAAAAAATCACCAATAGGTGAATTTACCGTTTCTTTTCCATCGAATGAGATTCTTATAAATACATTCCTGGTAAGCATCGAATCGGAAAATGCTTCTTCTTTCAGTTTTAACTGTAAAGTATTAAGTGAAGATAAAGGTCTTTCCAAAGAAATTGACTCTTTTTCACCGGCAGGCAATAACTTATCTTTACTTTCAACAGTATTCGCTTCATTGAAAGAATTATCAATATTATTACCTAACAAAATATTACCCGTTTCTGTTATCAATTCCTTATTAGCTCGAAAGTCTTCAATAGTAAAAGATTTAACTTTGACATTGTCAGCATACTCTCTATATGTAATCTGATAAAAATATGGTCTTTTTGTTGTTGTAACTTTACAAGATTTAGAATATGTGATAGGAAAAAACGAAACAGCTGACGGCAGAGACTTGTGCGCAAAAGGATATGGTATAATGCCATCACCATTGAAGACTTCCAGCATATTACCCTGGATAGTAGGAACAGTATCACCATCAATATACACTTTGATTATATTATCTGTATTAGGGTTCTTATCATTAGGGAAAGGCATCCAAGTACGAACAATAGCCCCAGGAGAATTATGCTCCATGAGAACCCATTCTTTACTTCCATTTATAGTATCAATTCTTACAAAATTGTGATGAGCCGGTGCAGAATTAAAATCAGCATTAGCAAACCATGTCTTTACATCCTCCGGTGTTACAGATACTCTATTATATGAACTTTCCTGTTTGAGTTTAAAAACAGGTTGAGGGAATTCTGCCACTGATTTTCTATCCCCCATCTCCTGAAGTAAAGTCACCATAGAGACTTCATTTTTTCTGTAAAAAGAAGAAAGTAAAAATAAAGAAAGTAACGATAAAAATTTACCTGATAGATTTAATGTTTTCATAAACTAAAATTTTAAATTAATACTCGAAAAACAAAGCACATTAATTCAACATAACTTATCAACAACCTCTAACTTATATAATTATAATCCTGAAAACTATCGTGTAAAATACCTACTGAAATAGATGTTAATGAAAAAGTTGTATATTGAACTAATGTGCCTATTACCTGAAAACCTTTATTACCTTTATTTTGTGTACTTCTCAGATGCAAACTTCCAATGTTCGCTTGAGGTTCTTGAACTATCCATTATACTCTGAAGTTCTATTACTTTTTCCGGATATATCGCAGCTACATTTGCTATCTCTCCAGGATCGCAATTCAAATTATAAAGCTCTAATTTTGTTTTTTTAGGGTTATTCACCTGAAGACGTATAAGTTTCCACCTGTCTTTGATAACCGCCTGTTTCCCACCTTGTTCATGGAACTCGAAATACAGATTATCATGAAGTTTCTGTTCACCTTGTCCTGTTAATGTCGGGAGATAAGATATTCCATCAATTCCTTCTGGCAAAGCAGCTCCGGTAAGTTCGCAAACAGTAGGCATAAAATCCCAAAAAGTTGATTCATGATAAGAAACACTTCCCGGTTTAATTACGTTTGACCATTTTACAATAAACGGAGTGCGAATTCCACCTTCGTAAAGATCACGTTTTGTTCCGCGGAAAGGTCCGTTACTGTCGAAATATCTTGGATCATGTCCACCTTCTTTGTGGGTTCCATTATCAGAAGTAAAGATAATTATTGTATTATCCATAATACCCTTCTTTTCCAACAAGTCCATAACTCTCTGCACATCACGATCAAGCCTAGTTACCATAGCAGCAAAAGTAGCGCGCGGTTTAGGCTGTGCTGTATAACCTTTTCCTGGGAAAGGAACTTCTTCAAACTTGCCATCATAATCAAAAAGTTCATTGTTTGGCACAATCAAATCAGCATGTGGAATTGTAGGAGTCAAATAAAGGAAAAACGGCTTATCAGAATTTTCATCAATAAAATCCAAGGCCTTTTCCATTATCAAGTCATGGGAATAAACCTTTTTATCCAATATAACAGGTTCATTATTTTCGAATAATTGAGTAGGATAATATCTGTGTGCATTACCCTGACCCAAATATCCGAAAAAGTAATCAAAACCTTGGTTATTGGGATGACCTATACCAGAAGGTCCGCCCAATCCCCATTTTCCTACACACGCCGTAACATAATCACGCGTTTTCAGAACTTCCCCAAGAGTAACCTCCTCATCAGCAAGATTCAAATCATAATGACGACCATCTTCTGCCTTGTATCCTTTGTTTCCCCTAATATATGAATGTCCCGTATGTTTTCCTGTCAATAAGACACACCTAGAAGGTGCACTCACCGTTGATCCGGAATAATGCTGTGTAAACTTCATTCCACTTTTAGCTAAAGCATCAATAGAAGGAGTTTTGATTCTATCCTGTCCATAACAACCAAGATCCCCTATTCCCAAATCATCAGCCATAATAAATATTATATTAGGCTTCTTAAAATCAACTGCTTTAGAACTTGATTCTTTTTTTCCCTGTACACATCCTGTTGATACAACAGAAAGAAATGTAAATCCAAATACCAGTTTTAAGTTATTCATAACAATCAGTTTTTATTTGTTTTATGCAAAATTACCTATAAATAGACAGAACAACTGGTAATAATTCTTGCGAATTTTGGTAACAATTCATTCATACAGACAAAAAGCATCATATTTCAATGAATATGCCACTAAAATTCTACCACATTATCAGAATTTTATTTCAAAAGGAAAAACAGGAAATTTATCATCGTTATAAAGCAAAGCACTTTGTAGCAAAGAAGGTTTCCATGCATAATGAAGCGTCCTGATTTCATCTTTCAACGGTACAACCAACTCATTTTTGGAATTTAAATAAGCTTCAACCTCATCAGATACACCATCCTTATATGAAACGGAAACCTGTACAGAATGCTTATCCTTTGATATATATAAACCTTTTGAAATATTTTTAAACGACAAAGTCAATAGATTGTCTTTTATCCTATAATCATTATATACAGGGAAATCACAAACATTAATATCATATACATTATTTAAGGCAATGTAGGCAGCGCGTTTTCCTACTTCTTTCTTGCCTTTATAATGTATATCATTATTTTCACCCAAATCTATAATAGGTACTATGTAACAATAATCATTTTCTTTTGCACCATTGAACTGAACATTTCTCATTTCCGGCCATAAAGGCAACTTATAGCTTGGAAGTTGGATAGAGATGAAAGGCAACTTATCATTATCGAAATTCTTTCTCCAACTATTTACAAGCATCTTATAGAATTCCGGATACATATCAATAGCATCTTTTGTTTCTGAATCAGCCTCTCCCTGATACCAGAGCACACCTTTTACATTGATTTCTGAAATTTTAGCAAAAGACGATTCAAATAAAAAAGATGGTTCGCATAAAAAATGATATTTCATTTCATCTATCACATATTCACCAGAAGAAGGCAATACTTTCTTCAAAGCTTCTCTACCTCTTTTCCTATGAGCCGCAGAAATATTCTCGTTTTTCAGCCAATCTGTTGAGAACCAATCTGCAGAAACCTTTTCTTTGCGCAGAACTTCCTCGGGAATCCAGTTATTTATAGCAGATCCTCCAATGGCACATTGTACCAATCCTACCGGAACTTCCACTTTAGAAACAAGATTAATTCCAAAATGTGTTGCTACTGCAGAAAAACCCTGCAAGTTATCTATTGTGGCCTTATTCCATTTCAAAGAAAAGAAATCATTCTTATTACAACGAGCGAGTTCTGACTCATTATATCCATTCTTGGCAACCAGTCTTAAGCCACTATAAGAAAGAATACGTATTTTTAACATTTCCTTACCGAATTTTGATAAGTTCGTTGTATCGTCATCTCCATTTTTTATAGGGAAAACCATATTTGACTGACCAGAACAAATCCAGACATCTCCTATAAGTATATCTTCCAGAACAATATCTCCCGCTTTCAAAGTCAAAGGAGAAAATGAGGCTCTACGCTTTTTAAACTTGACGGTCCATTTTCCATTTTCATCTGACTTTACAATTTTCTTTTCATCTCCTAAAAAAACAGGAAATTCAACATTAGGGTCTGACTCACCCCAGACAACAATAGGCTCATCCCGCTGTAACACCATATGTGACTGGAAATAAGGGTTCAAAATTACATTTACAGCATGAGTAGCTGTTATCAGCCATATAAAAAACAATAACAAAAAATACTTTTTCATAATTCTGTACTTATTTATTTTTCAGAAATTTAGAACTCAATCTCAAGTGATTTAGATTTCAACAAAGGAGACGATAATCTTACTCTAATTATTCCATGCTTATCGGTAACCTTTATATATCCTAACAATCTTCCGTTTCTGCACCTTTGAACAGAATCCCTGAAATTATCTGCAGCATTGCTTTCACCGCTTTCCAGACCTACAAGAACAGCCGGTCCGGAAACTGTACATGTTACTAGATTATCGGCCAAATTCACAATTCTGCCTTTTTCATCATGAATCTCTATATCCAGATGAAGATATTCATTCAAACAGATTCCGTCTTTCTTATCAAACTTAGCTTCAATTTTATATGGTAATCCTGTTGTCTCTACCTTATCTGATGCAGCAAGTTCACCTTTATTATAACATTTCACTTCCAATACCCCGCTGGCAAACGGTAAATCCCAATAAATAATTCCTGACTTATCGTCATATGGCTTACGTGTTCCTACCAATTTACCATTAAGATACAATTCAGCTTCCTCACAATTTGTATATGTGACCACTCTCACCAAATCATCTTCTTCATAATTCCAAATATGTGGTGCACCAGCTGAAACTTTACCTTTATTATTGTTGTTCAGTTTATATGTACCAACATAAGCTACAGGTGAATCGTACCACAAGGCTCTTCTGAAATATCCACCAGGTTTAATATTTGAGGTCAAATCTATCATACCTGTAGTAAAACCTCTTGAGGGCCATTTCCCAGCTTCTCCCAAATAATCAAACCCTGTCCATATAAATTGTCCCATTATAAACTCATTATCCCTTACAGCTTTCCAAGCATTTATATCGTGACGTGTTTCACTTCCATAAAGCACTCTGTCTGGATAAGTTTCATGGTCCTTTTTATATCTGTACTCAGTATAATTGTAACCAACAATATCCAGAGCACCCGGGTAATCCGTTTCATTTGACATTACAGCGCCTGCCAAAGCGGCAGTAACCGGACGACTCTTATCAAACTGCTTAACAACAGCAACAAGTTCTTTTGCAATCTCACCCAAACGCTCAGCCCTAGGCTGTTGAGTCAAATACCCTTTTACATGATGCTGGCTTATACCTTCCTTATTTAAAACCGGATGCGAATAAGGGTCATTAGGATAGTCAACCTCATTTCCTATGCTCCACATTATAACAGACGGATGATTCCTGTCACGACGGACCATATCAGCTAAATCTTTCTTGCACCATTCTCTGAAATAATTGGCTGACCCCTGAAATCCAGGAGTTCCTTTATTCCAACCTAATATCCATTTTTTCTTAGGATATTCCCATTCATCAAAAGCCTCATCCTTAACCAACAGTCCAATTTCGTCACATAACTCATAAACGCAAGTTGCTTGAGGATTATGACTCATTCTTATGGCATTACATCCAATTTCCTTTAGTTTCATCAATCTTCGTTTCCATACTTCTTTAGGAACAGTGGCTCCAAGGCAACCGGCATCATGGTGAATACATACACCCTTGACTTTCATATTTTTACCATTCAAGAAAAATCCCTTATCTGGGTCGAAGCGGATAGAGCGTAAACCAGCTTTTACAGTAGAGCTATCAACTGTCCTGCCGTTCACGTTCAAAACAGTCTTGATTGTATATAAAGAAGGTGAATTCAAATCCCACAAGACAGGATTAGAAATTTCAATATTTACATTACCAGTAGAAATTTTCCCTGCAAGAAGTTTTCTGGAATATCTTTTCGAAGAAACTTTTGCTCCATCTGGAGAATAGACTTCATGAAGGATTGAAACCGAAGAATTTTTATCAGAAGTATTCTTAATATCAGTATTTAAAGTTAAAGTAGCAGTTTTATTATTACGACTAAGAACTGCACTATAATATACCCCCCAAAGATCTATATGAATCTTATTTGCAAAAATCAATTTCACATCACGGTAAATTCCAGATCCAGTATACCATCTGGAATCAGCATCTTGAGAATGATCTACTCTGATAGCAATCACATTTCTTCCACCAAAATTAATATAAGGTGTCAAATCATACATAAAGGAAACATATCCGTTAGGACGTTTTCCAATCCACTTACCGTTTATAAAAACTTCGCTGTTATTATAAACGCCCTCAAAATAGACATAAACATTTTTACCCTTTTCATTTTCCGGGATTTCCAACATCTTACGATACCATCCTATACCACCAGGCAAATATCCAGTACAACTGGCCAACGACGGGTTAGCCTGCTGTTCAACACTCCAGTCATGAGGCAAATCAAGCTTTCTCCAAGAAGAATCGTCATAAAACTCAGAGCCACCATATTTAATGTCGCCCAAATGAAAACTCCAGCCACTGTTTATTACATGTGCATCGCCAAAACCTTGTCCATTAATTATAGATATATTAGCTATATTGGACAAAAAAAGGAAAAAGAAAATAATCTTATGTTTCATGGATTTATAGTATTATTTTGAGCAAAAATACACATTCTCACCTATAGGTTTTGGTATTAAACACGTCAAATAATACTATAAATCGTTCAAATCTTGTTTTCAGAAATGCCTTCAACGTATTTACTCGGTGACATACCCAATTCTTTCTTGAACACAATTCCAAAATACTTAGGATCATTAAATCCAACCATATATGCCACTTCTGACACAGACTTTCCTGTTGTTCTCAATATCTCACAAGCTTTCTTTATTCTAACATTTCTGATAAATTCATTGGCAGACATACCTGTCAATGTCTTTAATTTTCTATAAAGAGTTGATTGTGACATATTCATCTGTTCACAGAAGTCGTCAATAGAGAAATCAGAATTATCTATATTCTCATAAACAGCCTGTACTGCTTTGTCAAGAAATACCTGGTCTGCAGCATTCAGTCCCAGTTCCTGAGTATCAGCAACTTCCTGTTGTCTGAACTTCTGCGAGAGAATCCTTCTGTTATTTAATAATGTTTTGACTTGAGCTATCAGAACAGCCATTTCTACAGGCTTAGAGATATAGACATCAACTCCAGAGTTATACCCTTCCAACTGATATTCAACCTGTGTCTTTGCAGTCAACATTATTATAGGTATATGATTCAAGTCTTTATCACTCCTAATAGCCTTACACAGCTCTACCCCATTCATTTCTGGCATTACAAAGTCTGTTATAATCATATCAATATCACTACATTGCTTAGTTATTTCTATAGCTTCAACACCATTTTTTGCAGTATGAACATTGAAACTGACAGACAAGAATTTTGACATTACAGTCAACAAATCTTCATCATCTTCAACTAGTAATATATGAGAAGCAGAAAATCTGCCGTCCTCTAAATCTGCATTAACAGGCACAGCACCAGTATCCAGTTCCGCATTGTCTATCTGATCATCTGTATATGCATCTTTATCTATAGGTAGTTTTACGGTAAAGACAGTAACCTCACCTGGAACACTGTCTGCATTAATTGTTCCATTATGCATATCTACCAATTCCTTCGTCAAAGAAAGCCCAATTCCGGTACCACTTGTTTTAAACTTCCTATAGTCTCCCTCATAAAATCTCTGGAAAAGGAAAGGCAGACGAGATTCCGGTATTCCGTCGCCGGTATTTTCAATTTTAATAACAACATACCTTCTGTCAGCCTCAACTTGTTCTGTCAAGGATATAGAAATCACACCTCGAGTATAATTGTATTTTAGTGCATTAGACAACAGATTATATAAAATTTTATCAAGTTTATCAATATCAAAATAAGCAAGTATACAATCAGAAGAAGCCTCAAAATGCATATTGATATGCTTTGCCTCTACCAACGGGTAAAAGTTCTCCTCACATAATTTTCTAGTGAACAAGACTATATCATTCTTACTGACCTTCAGTTTCAATTTACCATTTTCAATTTTTCTAAATTCAAGTATCTGCTGAAGAAGTCTATGAAGACGTTTCAGATTAGACCTCATGATAGACAAAGTTTCCTTATCTGAATTTTCATCAACAAAAAGTTTGTCTATCGAACATTGTAATACACTGATAGGCGTAAAAAGTTCGTGCGAAACATTTGTAAAGAATTTAAGCTTTGCCTGGTTTACTTCATCAGACTTTTTATGTTCCAAACGTTCTAACTGGAGCGCATGCTGCAGATGAATTCTTTTCTTTATTGTACGTACAATAATATAACAAACGAGGAACAACACGATGACATATAAAACATATGCCCACACAGTAAACCATGGAGCAGGTTGAACTACAATATCAATATACCTGATGTCAGACCATACACCGGTATTGCAAGCCTTCACTTCAAAACGATAATTACCTTTCTTAAGTGCATTATAAGAAATGTTTCTACTACTAGAATCAACATAAATCCAACCATTATCTACCCCCAACATTCGGTATGCATACATATTGGCTGAACTGTTTATAAAAGACAAACAACTGAATTTAAAGGTTAGATTATTTTGATTATATTTCAAATATAATTTTCTAGTATACGGTGGCAAAAAATCACAAACATCACTCCTATCATCATTAATAGATGAAAGAGGAATATTCATCAAAGAAATATCTACTATATATACAGGTGATACATATTCCCTTATCCTATCTACATCTAATCTTTCATAACAGTCCAGACCGCTATATCCTCCTAAGATGACGGTTCCGTCCGAAGCCACCAATGAAGCTCCACTTACAAACTGCAAATTCTGCAAATCTCCCCTCTGGTTATACCAAACAATTCTTTTAGAATTATTCAATGATAAACGGAAGAGACCTCTATTCGTAGTTATCCACAGATTTTTATCATTATCTTCAGTTATAGAATAGACATACTCATCGGCTAATGAACGTACAACCTCCTGAGTATCAAAACAATCGTTCTTATCATTATAACGACTCAAACCGCCCCCATGTGTGCCTAGCCATAGATACCCATATGAGTCTTTAAAAATACAAGAAGTAGAATTTATGTTTATCTTGGCATTTTCTGCATTATAGCATCTTATATCTTCATTTACCCCCAAAAAAAGAACTCCATGTGTTTTAGTTAAAATCCAAACGCCGCTATTGTCACAAAAAACTCCAGAAATAAAGTCATTATTTATTACTTTATTAATATTGGTATATTCTTTAATCTTGTATTTGCCGTTTCCATTAACATCAGCATAAAACACACCCGATTCAGTTCCAATCCACAATCTACCATCTGATGAAATACTCAAATCTGTAATTCTATTGATATTCATTGTTATATGCTGTAATTTCTCTAAAGCAGTTATCTTAGTCCCCTGACGCCCAATCTCATAAACGCCATTATAACGAGTTCCCAAAAACAAATTTCCAGACTTTGAGTCTTTTACTATTGAGACAACCGAATTTGATTTTGCAGATAAATTACCTAAAATAGGAAATTCTTTATAAGACTTCAATTTATTGTTTTTCCTGTCCCATATCTGAAGTACTTCTTTTCTAGAACCGATCCATATTAAAGAGTCTTCATCCTCGAATAGAGCTGTAATAACCTGATCTTTTGCAACATCAGGAACTACATGTGAATAAAAATCGTCCCTATACACCAAACTAGATACTCCACTTCCTTCTATACCACTCCAGATGGTTCCGTTTGCATCCTTCATCAAAAACATAGCTTCAGCTCCACCCAACTCATCAGATTTGAAATATGTGTATTTTTCTTTTGCTTCGGATAAATCCATAACAACTATTCCATTGGCAGTAGAAACCCATAAACATCCATGCTCATCATCAAACATCAAATCATATATTACAGGATCAGGAAGTACACTATTAAATCCTTTTGCTGGGATTAATTTCACCTTCTTCGAATCAAACTTATCTGGTTCCAACAAACAGTAAAGAAAATCTCCGTCCCATGTAGAAATCCATATATGTCCCTTATTATCTTCGGCAAAAGCAGTTATTCCAAATTTACTTTCTACATTCTTATATCTTATAGTTTTATAACTTTGTCTGTCAAAAAGACAAACTCCAGCATTCCAAGTACCAATCCAGATATTCTCCTTAGAATCTTCGAACATTGACTTTACAGACATCTTCTTGATAAACATAAAGCAATTTAAAGATTTGCTGTATTTAAAGATTCCCTGACCTGTACCTAAATATATTTCATTATCATTTGTTATAAGAATGTCATTTATACTACCTTTAATATAAACTTCAATTGGGACATTAGTCAGAGACATAACTTTTGAATCAAAGACATAAACATCATCTTTTTCAGTAATCAACCAAAAGAAACCATTCTTATCTTTTTCCATAAGTTTTATACTATTTGATACGTTACCATCAGAAAGCAACTTGCTCAAATTAATATTTTTAAAACTATAGCCATCATACCGACTTAATCCGTTCTTAGTTCCAAACCACAAAAAGCCCAAATCATCATATTCTCCGCAAAATGTTTCATTGCTAGGCATACCTGATGTAACCGAAAAGCAAGATATATTTATTTTATCATTGGCTATTATTACATTGTGAAATAAAAGTATAAAAAGAATATGTATAATATGTTTCATCTTTTTTTATTTTATATGTGAATCAGGAATTGAAAGTTCGTAACTGATTCACGGTTAAAAAACATGCAAATAAATTAAACAACGTGAATTCGATATGTAAATAATAACATGAAAGTATACCAAAAAATAATCTAAAAGTATACCATTTTTCTTCTATTTGCAAAGATATCAAAAGTTGGTTATACATTATATTTTCTTGGTTAATTTTTTCGTTTCTTTGATACGATAGGATGTTCCAGTCATATTGATTAGATATGATTTGTGACACAATCTATCCACAAGAGCCGCACACAGGACTTTATCCTTTAACACTTCTTCCCATCTAGTAAAAGGCAAGTTGGTTGTAATAATGGTAGCCTTCTTTCCTGTTCTGAGCGAGAGGTGGTTAAACAGCATCTCTGCCCCCTCCTTATCAAAACCGACATATCCGAGTTCATCACAGATGACGAGGTCAAAACGTTCAAACTTGACTTCCAGATTTCTCAGTGTTCGGTCAGTCTTTGCCTCTCGTATTTGTGTAAGCAACCTCGGTATGGATGTGAAGAATACAGTGTATCCTTCCAGACAAGCCTTTACTCCAAGTGCGATGGCCATATGCGTTTTTCCCGTTCACGGATTACCATACATGACGGCGCTTCTGCCCTCGTTGATAAAATCCAACGTCTCCAATATCGGCAACATGGCTTGACCTTCAATGGGTAACTCATTACGCTCCAGTTCTTCGAGGTATTTCATCTGTGGGAATCCAGCCTTATGGATGCGTGTAATCTTGCTTTTTTCACGCCTCCTTGTCACTTCCTCTTCAAGCAGTCGTCTGAGATAGCCCAGACATCCCCACTGCTCCCGAACTGCATCCTGTGCATACGGTTCGGCATTCTCCCTGAACGTTGCCAGTTTAAGCTCCCGTACATAGGCATTTATAACATCCGTCTCATTCATATGTCTATCCTCCCTGCATTATAGGATCCATTTCCACACATGACGGCATCAAGTTGCGATAGCACGTCTTCACTGCCCATTTCGATTTCCAGGAAGGCCTCCGTCCTTTGTTCTTCGGAAAAAGTAAGCGGTCCTGCATTCATGGTTTCCAGTGCCACCTTTATCTGATCGGTATTGATGTGTCTGGCTCCACGCATCCGTATTATTTTCACTGCTTTCAGTATGTCGTCATAGCCGTGACCGTTCTGTTGGCAGTACTTCAAAAGCGCCAGGAAGTCTTTTCCGTTATCGGCATAATGCACACGGAACAGGTCCTGCATCTTCTGAGGCATTTGCTTGAGTGCTACGGAACCTTTCAATGCCCCCGGTTTTCTTATCAACGGGTCCAGATGGTGGTTGATGTCA
>OGJL01000598.1_pt1 | contig 13023 bp, 10 predicted proteins | sample 1572291 | NCBI WGS metagenome assembly OGJL01 (sample SAMEA2582082, study PRJEB24529) | metagenome | biome: Human gut stool | place: China | collected 2011
TGTGGGTAGTGAGTCATTTCCTGCAAAAGACAAGTATCGTACGGTTGCAGCCGGGGTTCTGGAAAATGAAAAAACGCATTATCAGCAGCATATTTTCCATAGGGATGTCACCGTTCCTAATGAATGTAACGGCGTGCGTCATTGTAATCATCGTCAACAACAGCCGGCAACATGACGGCGGCGATATGGCTATCGGAGCATATGGCATAATGAACCGGCTACTGGTGCTGTATGTAATGATTGTATTAGGGCTGACTATGGGTATGCAGCCCATTGTCGGCTATAACTTCGGAGCACAGAAACACGACCGGGTAAAGGCAACCTTGCGCCTGAGCATCATTGCAGGCGTATGCATCACCAGCACCGGCTTTATCATCTGCGAACTGTTTCCGCATGCCGTATCGGCAATCTTTACGAGTGATGAGCAGTTGATTGACATGGCTTCAAGAGGAGTGCGCATCGGCATAGCCATGTTCCCGCTGGTGGGTGCGCAAATCGTTATCGGCAACTTCTTCCAAAGTATCGGCAAAGCGAAGATCAGCATATTCCTGTCCCTCACCCGGCAACTGCTATACTTATTGCCGGGATTGATTATCCTCCCCCGCTACATGGGACTGGATGGCATCTGGACCTGTATGCCCGTATCAGACTTCTTTGCTTTCGTTACGGCTGTCATCGCGCTGTGGATATACATAAGCCGCACTCGCCACTATACTACCGTCAAACAGGTGCACCGTACGATGTGCAAATGATGCATCATGCCGGGAGTGCGTCACCATGACAATGGTAGTGCCCTCTTTGTTCAATTCGGTCAGCAAAGCCATCACCTCCGCACCGTTCTTGGAATCCAGGTTACCGGTAGGCTCATCGGCAAGAATCAACTTCGGGTTCGTTACCACAGCGCGGGCAATGGCCACACGCTGCTGCTGTCCGCCGGAAAGTTGTTGCGGGAAGTGCTTGGCCCGGTGACCGATATTCATCCGTTTCAGAATATCATCCACCATGCGTTTGCGCTCTCCGGCTTTTACGCCCAGATATGTGAGGGGAAGTTCCACATTCTCGTAGACGTTCAGTTCGTCTATCAGGTTAAAACTCTGGAACACAAATCCCAGTTGGCCCTTGCGTACGCGGGTACGTTCCTTTTCTTTCAAATCCGCCACTTCCTGCCCAAACAGCTTATAACTGCCCTCCGTAGGATTATCCAACAAACCGAGTATATTCAGCAAAGTGGACTTGCCACAGCCGGACGGCCCCATAATGGCTACAAACTCTCCCTCTTTGACTTCGAGGTTTACGTGATTCAGTGCTACCGTCTCTACTTCCGAAGTACAGAATACTTTACTGATGTTATTAATTTCAATCATAATATCCATTTTTATTTATATTATCTTTTTATTCACTCTTAATACTGTTCACCGGATTTTCGTTGGCTATCCGCCAGGATTTCCAAAGAACACAACCTACTATTATCACCAGATTGACGATTATCACCAGCAGATATACAATCCAACCGAGAGGAATCTGCTCGGCAAACTGTTCCATCCAGACGCCGTTGATGTACCATGACGCGAGGCTTCCGAGAATAACCGCCGGCAATGCCACAACAAGTATGTCCTTAGAAAGCAGTTCCAAGATAGAAGATGCTTCCGCGCCGTTCACTTTGCGAATGGCAATCTCCTTACTGCGACGGCGCACTTCATCGGCGGTATATCCTATCAAACCCATCAGCATGACGAAGAACATTGTTATGGCCGCCATCAATGTGGCATTGCGGAACACGCGAACGGAATTATAAGAGTCGGTAATCTTCTTTTCATAGCCGATGAAGTCGATAGTCTGATTATGGAAAGCATCAGCTACATCTTTGTTCAGTTGTTGCAGATTCCGGACAAAAGGTTCTTTCAGACGGACATGTATCGTTCCCACGAAATATTTATTGTAGCGTGCAACGAAAGGCATCTTGTCGGCAGTAAAGTCCTCTATCTGAAAATCTTTCAGCACTCCCACCACCTTCATCTGTGCAGTGCCGTCAACATCAACTGTGCGTCCCACAGCATCATTCCCCCAATGCATCATATCTGCGAATGTTTCGTTCACTATAACTTCATCTTCCGTACGGGCCATGCGGCCGGTCTTGAACGTCATGCCCATCATCGCCGGATAATCCTCACGCATATAGTAACAAGCACGTGTGGAGAAGAGCGCATTGCCCGATTCATCGCGAATCATAGATCCGCTGTATCCACTGATAGGAGTATTATTGGCACTGGTAACAGCCTCTACATAAGGAAGCCCCTTAAAAAATTGGAAAGCGGCGTCACACTCTTTTTCCTTATTCCAATAAGCATTGGCAAGCGCCAGCCGTTGCGGGTTATACCCCATATCCTTGTTCAGTACATATTGATATTGCGCCATCACCACACACATAAGTCCGCTGATGAATGCCACACCCGCAAACTGGATGAAAAGCAGCGGACGTTTCCACCCCTTCTTACCCTCGGTGTAACGGCGGAATACCTGAGATACGGGAATACGGGCAAACAATCGCCCCGGCAACACCCCGCCCACTATAAACAATACGCCGATTACCGTCAACGGAACCCAAATGCGCTCCGGAGCAAGCAGTAAGGAGAGCTTTGCCGCAGCAGTATCCTCAAAGAACTCCCGAAAATTCAGCAGCACCAAAGCCATTAAGAGCAAGGCTGCCACAATGATGATGCCCGTCTCCAAAAGGAACATACCGAATATCTTACCGCCGCTTGCACCATTGCACTTATGCACGCCTACCGCTTTGGCACGATAGGTGAGCGAAGAAATGGAAATCAACACATAATTCAACGCCGCTATAAAAAGAATGGCAAAGCCGAGAACGCTCATGATATTACGCATCCGTTTCACACTCTCATAGTTCCGGTATGTATCGCGGATAGGCTTTACAAACGCCGTATATCCATATTTCGTTTTACTCTCTTCCGGACGGTACTTCTCTATCATAGCGTCTATACGTGCGTTCACCACCGACTTGTCCGCACCGGGACGGAAACGGATATATTCAGGATAACTGTCCCCGCCCTGCCATGAATAGTTACCGCCGGAACCTTCGTTCCATAAGGTAGGCATGGAGATAACGGCTTCAGGATTGACAGTAGCGTTTGCGGGCAATGCCTTATACGTGCCCTTCACCATAAAATCCTTCTCGTGATTGTAATTGATGGTCTTCCCCACCGGATCCTCTCCGCCGAATATCTTCTTGGCAAAGCGGTCGCTCAGGAAAATCACATCAGGCTGCTGAAGGTCCTTTACCGGATTGCCACTCAGCACCTCGATACCCATTGTCTGAAAAAAGAGCGAGTCTGCCACAATCTTTTTTTCATCAAAACGAATGTTGCCATTGTACAAGGGAGAATTTTTCCAGTAGCAAGTGCTGGTGGCAGCTTCCACCTGTTCCGGAAAATTCTCCAATATGGCGCCTGCCACAGGACCACAGTTCTGTTCTTGTGGTGGATACTTTTCGCCTTTGACGGTAAATACAGACCAGATTTGGTAAAGGTTGTCATAGTCTTTGTAGCAGGTATCAAAGCTCTGCTCGTATGCAACGCGGGAGAAAAGCAGGATACTCATCGTCAGGCTTAACCCCAAGGAGATAATTTTGATGATGTTCGAGCCGCGTCCCCGGAGCAAAGTTTGAATGACATAATAGATTTGTTTCATACTATATTTATATTATTATGTTTTTATTTATTATGTTATTTTTCCTGCCTAAGATAATGCAGAAAGCGTGCCAAAACAGTTATAGTACTGGTTGTCAGCAAGTAGTGGACAGACCGTATAAGTATCAGTGTCTAATAATTAGACACAGCCTGTCCAATAATTAGACACAGCAGCCCATCCAGTATGTTCTTATATTCTTCCGTCTGAAAAGAATCCATGTCCTTTTGTATAGTGTTGCAGTGAAACAAAATCTCTTTTACAGGACAGAAAAACGGAAAATAGGACAACTTTTCTATTGAATGAAAACTCTACCTTTGCCCTCAGTTTTCATAGGCATACACTTATATACCAAGCTGATTAATATGATAAAGCCATATAAATCCTTACTCCTATCATTCCTCTGCCTGTTCATGGCTGGCTGCGACATGATAGACTATCACCCGTATGATGTGCGCATCAGCGGTGAGACCGACGTAAATGCCCATAACATTGCAGAGATAGAACAGAAATGCAAAGGCAAGACAACGATTAAATTCGTGACTATGGGCGACTCGCAACGCTGGTATGACGAGACGCTGGATTTCGTAGGAGAGATAAATAAGCGCGACGACATCGACTTCGTTATTCATGGCGGTGACATGAGTGACTTCGGTGTTACTGACGAGTTCCTTTGGCAACGCGACATTATGAACAAGCTCCACGTGCCCTATGTTACCTTGATTGGCAACCACGACTGCCTTGGCACAGGAGAAGAGACATATCGCGCCGTATTCGGCGACCCCAACTTTTCGTTCATTGCCGGACGGATAAAATTCGTATGCCTGAATACCAACGCTATGGAGTTCGCCTACTCCCGCCCCATTCCCGACTTCACCTTTCTTGAAAACGAAATTACCGACCGTAAAGACGAGTTCGACAAAACCGTAGTGTCCATGCATGTCCGCCCTTATGCCGACCAGTTCAATAACAACGTGGCACGTGTCTTTCACCGTTACGTAACCGAGTTCCCCGGCATACAATTCTGTACCGCCGCCCACGAACACCATGTATTCGAGGAAAACCTCTTCGAGGACGGCATCATGTACTACATGAGCGACTGTATGAAGAACCGCAATTACTATATATTCACCATAACACCCGACGGATATGAACGCGAAGTGGTCTATTTCTAATCAACCCGTACTCGCCGCCGTTATCAGCCTGCTGCTATTGTGGTGCGGCGCGCTTTCTGCGCAAGAAAGAGATACAGTGATTATCGTGAAACACGATACTGTCTACCTGCAACGCAAGCCTGATACCATTGTGACCGGCCGTACACGTCACAGCCGTTACGACCGGCGTGTGCACCGCTATCGCAAACATTGGGAAGCCTTGATTCCCACACACACCAAAATACAGTTTGCCGGCAACATGGGTTTGCTGTCACTGGGTACAGGCTGGGATTACGGAAAACGTAACCAGTGGGAAACGGATATATTTCTGGGTGTCCTGCCCAAATATCAGTCCGATTGCACCAAACTGACATTTACCTTGAAGCAGACCTATATCCCCTGGAGCCTGCAAATCAAGGAAAGCCGGTTCTCGGCAGAACCTCTCACCTGCGGTATGTACTTCAACACCGTATTCGGTGACGAATTCTGGGTGAACGAGCCGGACCGCTATCCGAAAGGCTATTACGGCTTCTCGTCCAAAGTACGCATCCATGCTTTTCTGGGACAACGTATCACGTACGACATCGATCCCCGCCGCAGGTTTACGGCAAAGTCCATTACGTTCTTCTATGAACTGAGCACCTGCGACTTATACATAGTAAGCGCCTTCACCAACAAATACCTGAAACCAAGGGATTACCTAAGCCTGTCTTTCGGATTGAAGTTGCAATTGCTGTAAGTCCGCTACCCGTATCTTAACTGTGATACGGTATGTATTATTCCGGTACTTCTCAATTTATTATTTCATCTTTCTCTCCTTCTTGAAAACATTCTCGGGAAAATGAAATATATTTGTCCTCACAAATATAAAAAGACACTGTTCTGCCATGAAGAAATCCGGAAACATTCTTATCGTTGACGACAATCGGGGCGTACTCACCGCCTTGCAACTGCTGTTGAAACCTTATTTTGATAAAATAACCACCCTTTCTTCACCAGTTACCCTTCCCGGCACCTTGCGCGAAGATACGTGGAAGGTAGTGCTTCTCGATATGAATTTCACGTCCGGCATCAATACCGGGAACGAGGGACTTTACTGGCTGCACGAAATAAAGAAGCAATATCCGTCACTGCCTGTGGTACTGTTCACCGCCTATGCCGACATAGACCTTGCCGTACGCGGAATAAAAGAAGGTGCAACGGACTTTGTCGTCAAGCCCTGGGACAACGGAAAGCTGGTAGAAACCCTGCTCAATGCCGCACAAGACACCCCTACATCCGGAAAGAAGAAAGCAACGGCTGCAACTGCCGTTTCTTCCATGTACTGGGGAGAAAGTTCCGCCATGCAACAACTTCGCATGCTGGTGGAGAAAGTAGCCGTTACCGACGCCAATATACTTATTACCGGTGAGAACGGTACAGGCAAGGAGATGCTTGCCCGCGAAATACACGCCCTCTCCACACGCCACCATAAAGAAATGATAAGCGTGGATATGGGCGCCATTACCGAAAGCCTTTTTGAAAGCGAACTTTTCGGACACATGAAAGGCTCCTTCACCGATGCCCATGCCGACCGTCCCGGTAAGTTTGAGTCTGCCGACCACAGCACTCTCTTCCTTGACGAAATAGGCAATCTCCCCTATCATCTGCAAGCCAAACTGCTGACTGCACTTCAGCGCCGCAGCATTGTACGCGTGGGAAGCAATACGCCTATCCCGATAGATATCCGCCTTGTTTGTGCCACCAACCGCCACCTATCTGAAATGGCGGATAAAGGAGAGTTTCGCGAGGACCTGCTCTACCGCATCAATACCATTCATCTTGAAATTCCTGCACTGCGAGAACGGCCGGAAGATATTATTCCACTGGCAGAACGCTTCATCACACGCTTCTGCAAGCAATATGGAAAGCCTGCTTTGCGTCTGGACAATTCAGCACGTGAGAAGCTGACGCTGCATCCCTGGTTCGGTAATATCCGCGAGCTGGAGCATGCCATTGAAAAGGCCGTTATTATCTGCGACGGCACATTTCTCTCTGCCGGATCGTTCCAGTTACAACGCAGAAACGAAGCACCGGAAACGCCCGTATCCACCCTTGAAGATATGGAAAAGCAGATGATACGCCAGACACTGGAGAAATGTGGTAGTAACCTCTCGGCTGTTGCCTCGCAACTGGGGATTACTCGGCAAACGCTTTATAACAAAATGAAAAAGTACGGGCTCTGAAAACATAAGAAGCATAAGCCAGAAATAGTATGAAGTATAAGAATATAAACCAATATTATGTTTTTCAGACTGCCGTCAGCCTGCTCATTGCCTTAGCTGCAGGAGCAATGTGGACTTTGTATTTTCTTAAAGCTCCGACATTGCATGGCTTTAACGCCCCTCTGTTCTGGGCTGTCTTCTTCACCGTACTTCTTCCCCTGGCAATACGCCGGCAGCAACGGTTGTACCACCGCCACACCCGCAAAGTCCTTTTCATGCTTGATGCCATTGAAAACAACGACACCGCCATTCATTTCTCCGAGACGGACGGAAACGAAGATAGCCGTCTCATAAACCGTTCCCTGAACCGCGTAGCCCACATCTTATATAATGTAAAAAGCGAAACTGCCCAACAAGAGAAATACTACGAGCTTATCCTCGACTGCGTCAATACCGGCATCGTCGTGCTGAACGACAACGGAGCCATTTATCAAAAGAACAACGAAGCCCTGCATCTGCTCGGACTGGAAGTATTCACCCACATCCGCCAACTGTCACGTGTGGACAATCATCTTATGGATTTACTCACCACCTGCCGTTCCGGTGACAAATTTCAGGTAGCATTCGGCAACGAACGCGGCACAGTAAACCTCTCCGTCCGCGTCAGCGACATCACCGTCCGCAAGGAACACCTGCGCATCCTCGCCCTGAACGACATCAACAGCGAGTTGGACGAAAAAGAAATAGACTCATGGATACGACTCACACGTGTACTGACCCACGAGATTATGAACACCATAACCCCTATCACCTCCCTTAGCGACACTCTGCTGGAACTCACCGAAGAAAAAATATCCAAAGAAGAGATACGCAACGGTCTGGAAACAATCAGCAGCACCAGCAAAGGATTGCTCGCCTTCGTCGATTCCTACCGCAAATTCACACATATCCCTACTCCCGAACCGACCTTATTCTACCTCAAAGGCTTCATCGGCCGCATGGTGGAGCTGGCACGCCATCAGTATCCCGGTATCCCCGTAACTTTCCATGCCTCCATCGTTCCCAACGACCTGATACTTCATGCAGACGAGAACCTCATTTCACAAGTCATCATCAACCTGCTGAAGAATGCCATGCAGGCTTTTGAGAAGTCCTCCTCTCCAGCAGAGGAAAAGCACATCCATATACGCGCCTATTGCGATGAAGCTGAAGCTGTATTGATTGAAATAACCAACAATGGTCCTGCCATCCCCCCGAACATTGCCGAACATATATTTATTCCCTTCTTCACCACCAAAGAAAACGGAAGCGGAATAGGACTCAGCATCTCCCGGCAAATCATGCGCTTGTCCGGTGGAAATCTCTCCTTGAGACCGGGAAAAGAGACAACTTTTGTACTGAAATTTAATTGAACTAACTAAATATTGTATTTGTTATTAATTATAAATACCTTTGTACACTAAGGTACAAAAAGCATTTATAATAAACTTTATAACACAATACTTATGTTATTTACAGCAGAAAACATTCTACTCGTAGGTTCTATTTTACTTTTCGTCAGCATCATCGTAGGCAAGACCGGTTATCGTTTCGGAGTTCCCGCTTTATTGCTCTTTCTGGTAGTGGGTATGCTCTTCGGCAGTGACGGACTGGGATTGCAATTCCATAATGCAAAAGAAGCGCAATTCATCGGTATGGTAGCCTTGAGTATCATACTGTTTTCGGGCGGTATGGACACTAAGTTTACTGAAATCAAACCCATCCTTTCCCCCGGTATCGTACTGTCCACTTTGGGTGTTCTCCTGACGGCATTGTTCACCGGACTGTTTATATGGTGGCTTTCGGGCATGAGCTGGACCAATATTCATCTGCCGCTAATCACATCCTTGCTGCTGGCTTCCACCATGTCGTCTACCGACTCGGCATCGGTATTCGCCATTCTGCGCTCACAGAAGATGAACCTGAAGCACAACCTTCGCCCTATGCTGGAGTTGGAAAGCGGAAGTAACGACCCGATGGCTTATATGCTGACTATCGTACTGATTCAGTTCATCCAGTCCTCAGGGATGGGCGTTTCCCAAATAGCTCTCTCTTTCGTGATACAGTTTATTGTGGGTGCCGCAGCCGGTTACCTGCTGGGCAAATTGGCCATCCTTATGCTGAACAGGCTGAATATAGACAACCAGTCGCTCTATCCCATATTGCTGCTGTCGTTTGTCTTCTTCACATTCTCCGTTACCGACTTGATGAAAGGCAACGGCTACCTGGCCGTCTACCTTTCGGGTCTGGTTATCGGCAACCATAAACTCGAACAGAAACGGCCGCTGACCGTCTTCTTCGACGGGTTCACGTGGCTCATGCAGATCGTGATGTTCCTCACGCTGGGCCTGTTCGTGAACAGCAACGAACTGCTCGAACCCCGGGTGCTGATCCTCGGCGGGCTGGTCGGGGCGTTCATGATCCTTGTGGCGCGTCCGCTGACGGTCTTCACCTGCCTGCTCCCGTTCCGCAAGTTTACGACCAAGGCGCGGCTTTACGTGTCGTGGGTCGGGTTGCGCGGCGCCGTGCCTATCCTCTTCGCCATCTATCCGCTGATGGCGCATGTGGAGAATGCCGGGCTGCTGTTCAACGTGGTTTTCCTGGGGACGATCATTTCGCTGCTGGTGCAGGGCACTACGGTGAGCGGCATGGCCAACCTTCTGGGGCTGGCCTATGAGGAGCGCGAGTCGGCCTTCAGCGTCGACATGCACCAGGACATGAAGTCGGCGCTTACGGAGGTCGAGGTCAACGAGACGATGCTCGAAAGCGGGCATACGCTCAAGGACATCACCCTCCCCGAGAATACGCTGGTGATGATGGTCTGCCGCGACGGTGAGTATTTCGTGCCGCAGGGTAAGACGGAACTCAAGCTGGGCGACAAGCTGCTGGTCATTTCCGACCGCAGCGAGGAGCTGGCAACCACCTATAAGGACATGGGCATCGACGATGTCATGAAGTTAGGGTAGGCTTCCCGCGGAGGAGGTTCCCTGTTCCGTCGGGAATTCAGGATCCGTTCCGCAAATCCCTTTCAGAGGGACAGGTATGTCCGGTATCCGGTGACTTGGAGCCTGCCGGACAGAGGCAGATCCCGGCGATTCGCTCGCCGGGATTTTGTTTCGCTTTGCCGGACGAAAAGCCGGACGGCGATTTGCACCGTCCGGGATTTTTTCCTATATTCGATGGGCCGTATCGGAGGGTGCCCCGATCTCCGTATCTCTATGAAAACCGAACGAATGAAAATAGGGCTGTTTGCCGCACAGCTTGTCTTGCCCGCCGTGCCGGGCCTTTATGTCATCCTGTTCCGTCCCGGGGTGTCGCTGCTTACGCCCCGGATGCTTATTCCCTCCATGCTGTGCATCAACCTGCTGGCTCTCCTCTTAGGGTGGCGCAGGCTCGGGTGGTGGCGCAACGAACGGCTCGATGCAGCCATGCTGCTGGTGATGTTCGCCCTGTTTCCCTGGCTGGAATACCGGGTGCTGCCCGTCGGGGCGTTCGAGGGGAATTTGTGGGCGCAGGTCGGGTGTTACTGCGCGGGACAGGCGATCGGGTATGTCTCGGTCGTGCTGGCGCCCGACTGGTTGGGAAGGCTCAGACAGCGGCGTTATGAAGAGCGGGTCTTGTCGGGGCGGGAAAAGTTCCGATCCCGCAAGGAGGTGCTGGAACAGCGGGCCGAAGCGCAGGAGGCGCAGCGCAGGGCGAAAGAGTTGCGCAGGGCGAAGAAATAAAAACATCCCGGACATTCGTAGTTCGGGATGTTTGTTTTCGGGGCGTATGCCGGAGCCGTTTCCCCGGCTGTCAATCTGCCAATCCATCGGTTTGTCCGTCCGTCAACTCATCAGTCCGTCGGTCTGTCTGTCTGTCTGTCTGTCTGTCTGTCCGCCGGCTCATTAGTCTGTAAGCTCGTCAGCCCGTCAGTCCGCTGCTCCGCCCGCAGGGAGGGCGGAATCGCGGCCTGCTGCCGTTTTACAGGGAGCGCCGGATGTTGAGCATCCAGGGGTTCTCGATGTTGCGGATGCCTTTCTGGAAGATCAGCTGCGCCAGCGTCAGCCCCATCTGGCGGAAGTCGGTCGAGAGGGTGGTGATCCCGCCCGCGAGGATCTCCTTGAGCGGCGTGTCGTTGTACGAAATGATGCCGAATTCGCGGCCGGGCGTCATCTGCTGCCGCGCGGCCTGCTTGAGCAGCGTCACCAGGTCGCGGTCGCTGACGAGGATGAACAGGTCGCCTTCGCGGATTTCGCGGTCGCGGATCGAGGCGAGGTATTCGTGCCCGAACCCGTGTTCCGCACAGAAGCGCACCAGTCCGTCGTAGCGCTCCTGCGGCTCCTTTTTTTCGTGCTGCACCATCAGCAGCCGTTCGTATTTGCGGATATGCCGCAGCCCGTGGCAGAGCGCCTCGTAGGTGTCCTTTTCGAAGTTCTGCGCCACGGACGAATACCTGCCCAGCAGTTCGGGGTGGAAGTGGTCGAGCAGGAACACCCGCCCCGAAAGGCTTTCGAGCAGCGGCGCGATGCCGGTGAACTTGCCCGGCATGATGATATAGGTGGTGTATTTGCCGTTGGCGTCGGTCACCAGCGCGTCGAAGACCCTGCGGTTGTAGTTGTGGAAATAGAGGTCTACGCTTACGCCTTTGCCGACGTGCTCCATGAACGAGTTGTAGAGGTCTTCCTTGAATTCGTTGAATTCGTTGAAGAGCAGGAAAATATTCTGTTCCGAGGGGATTCGCGCCGAGGCGATGTAGTAGCCCACGCCGGGCGTCGAGGCGATGATGCCGCGCGATTTGAGTTCGCTCAGCCCGGCGAACACGGTGTCGCGCGAGAGACGGTAATTCTCGCGGAATTCGTTGATCGAGGGTATCCAGTCCCCCTTCTGGAGCTTCCCTTCGGCGATGCCGTCGATGACGAAGTTGACGACCTGTTTGTATTTCGATTCGTTGTTTTTCATGGCTTTGCACACGCAATGTCGTGCAAATATACGTAAAATCGGGTAATATCGGTACGAACCGGTACGAAAAATAAAAAAAAACATACCAGTTCGTACCAGTATGACGAAATTTTGTTTATATTTGCCCGAAAGATCGTACAGCGCAATGGAGAAAGGGATTGTTTTCAGCATCGAGGAGTTCGCCATACACGACGGGCCGGGTATCCGCACCACCGTTTTCCTGAAAGGGTGCCCGCTTCGCTGTGCCTGGTGCCACAATCCCGAGGGCATTTCCCCCGAGCCGCAGTATATGGATCGCCGCGACGGCCGCACGATGTGCGGGTACGCGATCTGCTCGGGGGAGCTGGCTGGCAAACTGCTGCGCAACAAGGCGGTATACGCCATGAACCGCGGCGGTGTGACGCTCACGGGCGGCGAGCCGCTCCTGCAGGCCGCATTTGCGGCAGAGGTGCTTGCCGCGTTGCAGGCCGCGGGGGTGCATACGGCCGTCGAGACGAGCGGCTATGCCGCGCCGGATGTTTTCCGCCGGGTGGCGGGGCACGCCGATCTGGTGCTGTTCGACGTGAAGCACGCCGACCCGGTGCAGCATCGCCGCTGGACAGGGGTGGACAATGCCCCCATCCTGCGCAATCTGGCATGGCTGTGCACTTCGGGCCGGCCGTTCGTCGTCCGCATCCCGCTGATCCCCGGGGTGAACGATACGCGGGAGAACATGTTGCAGACCTGCCTGCTGATCAAGGATGCCCCGGGGCTGGAGCGGGTCGAGATCCTGCGCTACCACAAGACCGCCGGGGCGAAGTACGCCATGATCGGCCGGACGTATGCCCCCGGTTTCGATACCGGGGCGGAGCCCCGTGTCCACGACGTTTTCAGCGACTACAATCTTAAAACACTCATACAATGAATCCCAGAATCGAAAACCTGCGCGGCTATATCCTCCGCAAAGAGCACCATGTCCTGCGCCGTACCCCGGCCCG
>OGJL01000618.1_pt1 | contig 12575 bp, 9 predicted proteins | sample 1572291 | NCBI WGS metagenome assembly OGJL01 (sample SAMEA2582082, study PRJEB24529) | metagenome | biome: Human gut stool | place: China | collected 2011
CTTAACTTTTTTAATGGTAAATAATGAAGGAATTTCTACAACTAATGCGACGTTTCGTGTCGCCTTATAAGAAGTATATCGGCTGGGCTATTTTGCTGAATATTTTGTCTGCTGTATTCAACGTGTTCTCATTTACTTTTTTGATTCCTATTTTGAGTATTCTGTTTAAAACAGAAGGAGCGGATAAAGTATACCATTTTATGGAATGGGGTAGTGGTGATTTAGCAGATGTTGCCAAGAATAACTTCTATTATTACATATCTCAAATGATAGTGGATAATGGTCCCACTGTGGCTCTTATTTTCTTGGGATTGTTCCTGATGGTGATGACATTGTTTAAAACCGGTTGTTACTTTGCTTCTTCAGCTGTGATGATTCCATTGCGTACAGGAGTGGTACGTGATATTCGTATTATGGTATATGCTAAGGTTATGCGTCTGCCAATGTCTTTTTTCTCTGAAGAAAGAAAGGGGGATATCATAGCCCGTATGAGTGGTGACGTGGGAGAGGTGGAAAACTCCATTACTAGTTCGTTGGATATGTTGATGAAGAGTCCGATTATGATTATTCTGTATTTTGCGACACTGGTCATCACCAGCTGGCAGTTGACTCTCTTTACGATCGTTGTGTTGCCGGGAATGGGCTGGCTGATGGGTGTGGTAGGACGAAAACTGAAACGCCAGTCTTTGGAGGCGCAGAGCAAGTGGAGCGATACGATGTCGCAACTGGAAGAAACGTTGGGTGGCTTGCGCATTATCAAAGCTTTTATTGCGGAAGACAAAATGATTAACCGTTTCACCAAATGCAGCAACGAACTTCGTGACGCGACAAATAAGGTTGCCATACGTCAGGCTATGGCGCATCCTATGAGTGAGTTCTTAGGAACGATTCTGATTGTAGCTGTGTTATGGTTCGGCGGTACATTGATTCTGGGACAAAACGCATCGATTGACGCTCCGACATTTATCTTTTATATGGTGATCTTGTATAGCGTAATCAATCCGTTGAAAGATTTTGCGAAGGCAGGATACAACATCCCGAAAGGTCTGGCTTCAATGGAGCGTGTAGACAAGATTCTGAAAGCTGAGAATAAGATCAAAGAAATTTCGAATCCGAAACCGTTGAAGGGACTGAATGACAAAATTGAGTTTAAGGATATCACTTTCAGTTATGACGGTAAACGGGAAGTGTTGAAGCATGTGAACCTGACAGTTCCTAAAGGTCAGACGATCGCACTGGTAGGACAGTCGGGGTCGGGTAAATCGACGTTGGTGGATTTGCTGCCGCGCTATCACGATGTGCAGGAAGGAGATATCACAATCGACGGAACCAGTATACGTGATGTTCGTATTGCCGATTTGCGCAGTTTGATCGGTAACGTGAATCAGGAAGCAATCTTGTTTAATGACACATTCTTCAACAACATCGCTTTTGGTGTGGAAAATGCAACAATGGAGCAAGTGATAGAAGCTGCCAAGATTGCGAATGCACACGATTTTATCATGGAGAAGCCGGAGGGATATAATATGAATATCGGTGACCGGGGCGGTAAGTTGTCCGGTGGTCAGCGTCAGCGTATCAGCATTGCCCGTGCTATCTTGAAGAACCCGCCGATTCTGATTCTGGATGAGGCTACTTCGGCACTGGATACCGAATCGGAACGTCTGGTACAGGAAGCGTTGGAGCGTTTGATGAAGACGCGTACAACGATTGCCATTGCTCACCGTCTTTCTACTATTAAGAATGCGGATGAAATCTGCGTGCTCTATGAGGGAGAGATTGTGGAACGCGGCAAGCATGAGGAACTCATAGAACTGAACGGATATTACAAACGCTTACACGATATGCAGCAACTGTAACGGAATAATTATAATGGAACTTTTTTAAGTTGAATCTAATGAAAGGAATCTCTATAAAACGTTTTGAGTGCTACCTCTTATATCTGTTATCCATACACGTGGCAGCTCTCTTCATTTTCTTTATTTTCCGGTTCACACTGTTCTGTTCCATTGACTATCAATTCCCGGCAGAAATAAAGGGAGATGTTCTTTTGCAGTCCGGTGCTTTCCTCCGCGGACTCTGGTTTGACAATGTAATAGCTTGTTATATCCTGTTGCTCCCTCTGGCTGTTTTGTGGATAGCCGCTCTTTGTAACTACACCGCTAAATGGCTGTTTAGGTTTACAACGGTTTATTTTAGTTGTTTTTATTCGGTATCTTTTGTTATCGCTGCTGCCAATATTCCATATTTTGAATATTTCTTCAAAACGATTAATTCTTCTATTTATAATTGGTTCGGCTATGGCGGTACAACAGCTGGTCTGATGTTTGGGGAGTCTTCTTACTATTTTCCGATATTCCTCGGGCTCCTGTCTATCGTGGTATTTGTTTGGGGAGCTTCTTCCCTTGCATCCTATTTCTATCGTAGGGCAGAAAAGGCTGCACCACAGATAAGTCTGTTGAGCCGGGTAGCTGTGTTGGTAGCAGGTGCAATTTGTATCGGGCTTTGCCTGTTCGGCATTCGTGGGCGTATGGGATATAACCCGATAAAAGTAAGTCAGGCATATTATTGTGAAGACCCGTTCCTGAATCAGTTGGGAGTGAATCCCGTCTTTAATCTGCTGACAAGTACACTGGATGATAACCGGAAAGAAAACCGGACTCTGCATCTGATGTCTGAGGAAGACGCTTTATCAAAAGTACAGAAATATTTGCATAGGCAAGGAATTGACCGGTTGTCTCCGATCGCACGGAAAGTAGAACGGGAAGGTACGCCTAATCGCAGGAACGTAGTTCTGGTCTTTATGGAGTCTATGTCCGCCAATCTAATGGGGACTTTTGGATCGGATAAGAAACTGACTCCCTATCTGGATAGCCTTTATCAGCAATCCTTGAGTTTCAGTCATTTCTACTCCTCCGGTATTCATACCAATCATGGTATTTATTCCACGCTTTATTCTTTTCCGGCTATCATGAAACGAAATGCCATGAAAGGTTCTGTGATTCCTGTCTATTCGGGACTGCCTACCGTATTGCAGGAGAACGGATACTGTAACCTGTTCTTTATGACTCACGAATCGCAGTACGACAATATGAATGCTTTCCTTCGCACGAACGGCTTCGACGAAATCTACGCTCAGGAGAATTATCCTTCGGAAAAAGTAGTAAACAGCTTCGGTGTGCAGGATGACTTCATGTATCAGTATGCACTTCCTATTTTGAATGAAAGGGCCGGGACGGGGAATCCGTTCTTCAGCGTATTGCTGTCTATCAGCAATCATCCCCCTTATGTGATTCCGCCCTATTTTCACCCGCATAGTGATGTGCTCGAAGAACAGATTGTAGAATATGCCGACTGGTCTATCCGGCAGTTTATGCAGGCTGCGGAAAAACAGTCGTGGTTTGACAATACGATTTTCGTTTTTCTGGGCGATCATGGTAAAATGGTGGGAACACCTGAATGTGAAATGCCCCAGTCTTATAACCATATTCCTCTGATGATTTACGGGAAAGATATCAAGCCGGGGGTATACGACGGTTTTGGTGGGCAGGTGGATGTATCTCCTACGTTGTTGGGGCTGCTTAACATAAGTTACCTGCAAAACAATTTCGGTGTCAATCTGTTGGAAGAAGAACGTCCTTGTATGTTCTTTACGGCGGATAATCTGATCGGGGCAAGAGACTCGGTGAATATGTTTATCTATTCGCCGGACAGCCAACAGGAATTCAAGTACAAACTGGAGGAAGGTAAGCTCCGCGCTGCCACTGGTACTGATGAGGAGGCTTTCCGGAACTTGAAAGATTATTGCTTCTCTATGCTGCAAAGTACGGAATCCCTGGTAAAAGAACACAAGACATTAGATAAAGTATCCGTCAAGAAGTAAGTGCTTTATGAAAACAAAGCCGTTGGTGAAAGAGTTTATACGTTTTGGCGTGGTCGGCGTGCTGGCTACGGCATTGCATTATGGGATTTATTATTTCCTGCAATCTTTTATCAACGTCAATGTAGCCTATACGACGGGATATGTAATCAGTTTTATTGTCAACTTCTATCTGACTTCTTATTTTACGTTCGGAACCACTCCGTCATGGAAAAAGTTGGTTGGTATGGGAGGGGCGCATCTGGTTAATTATTTGTTGCATATCATTCTGTTGAATGTATTCCTCTATCTGGGAGTTTCTAAAGCATGGGCACCTGTGCCGGTGTTTGCGATAGCGATTCCTGTGAATTTCTTATTTGTTCGGTTTGTCTTTAAACATAAAAAGCTATGAACGGCGTGAGACTTGTGATTGTAGTTCCTTGTTATAATGAGGAAGAAGTATTGAAAGAAACGACTCGTCAGCTATCTGATGTGCTTGCCCGAATGGAGCAGGAAGGGAAGGTGGCCGAAGGAAAGATTTTGTATGTGGACGACGGAAGCAAGGATACTACCTGGAAACTGATAGAGCAATTGTCTGAATCTCATAGGTGTGTGGCGGGCTTGAAACTGGCGCATAATGTCGGGCATCAGCAGGCTCTCTGGGCGGGATTGGATTTTGTGGCGGCTGGCGATTATGATGCGGCTGTATCTATCGACGCTGATTTGCAGGATGATGTGAATGCTATTGTGGAAATGGTGGATTATTATAATCAGGGGGCCGATGTGGTGTTCGGTGTACGGCGGGAACGTAAAACGGACACGTTCTTCAAGAAACATACCGCGCAGATGTTCTACAAACTGATGCGGACAATGGGCGGGGAGATTGTTTACAATCATGCGGATTTCCGCCTGATGAGCAAGCGCTCCCTGAAGGCATTGGTGTCTTTCCCCGAACGTAATCTTTTCCTCCGGGGCATGGTGTGTATGCTCGGATATCCTACCGCTTCTGTCTATTACGACCGCAAGGAACGTTTTGCCGGTGAATCGAAATATCCGTTCACGAAGATGTTGAACTTCGCCCTGGACGGAATCACTTCTTTCTCTGTCAAACCATTACGCCTGATTACCACATCCGGGCTTATCTTTATGCTGGTTTCTTTCCTGGCCATTATCTATGCTTTGGTGGAGTTTATTGGCGGAGACGTAATCCGAGGCTGGACTTCGCTACTCATTTCTGTCTGGTTTATCGGCGGCGCTATCCTGACTGCCGTCGGAGTGATCGGTGAATATATCGGTAAAATATATAAGGAGGTGAAACGCCGTCCGCGTTATCTGATAGAAAAAGAAGTAAACCTGTAACGGGTTTACTTCTTTTTCTGTTATTCTATGCTGATCCTATGGCTATTTTCTCTTGAAACGATACAGGTAAATAATGTCACGGATGTCACATCCTCTTTTCGTGCTCTGATATACTTCTTCAAAAGTATATTCGGATTCATATTTGGGCTTGAAACCTTCAAAATCGCGTCGTCCTACCAATAGATAGCCTTCGGCCGGCATATCCTTTTCAAACAATCCTATCTGGTCGTTGTGATAGAAATTGACCGTGTAGAAACGGAGCATATCGACAGCTACATAAGAATAGATCTTGCTGCCCGAAGCTATTTCCCGGATATCTTCCGCCATTCCTTTGTCCGATTTGGTGTTCAGTATGGCGGGCTGGTAAGCACCATCCAATGACATGAAAAGCGAGAATGTAACGAAAAGAGTGGCATACACTACGTTCATTCCCGATTCTTTTTTCCTGATTGTCCGGAAGAAATAGATGGCTGCAATTAATGGCAGGCAGATGACGATGATGTGGCCTGCGTTGAGTGAGATATTTGCCAACGCGTTCATGAAGGCTATATTCTCGGCGGCGTGTCTTCCGTGGAAAATACTGTCGGGCACTAATCCTAACCGCACGGCTATAAATGTGACAAGGAGAAGAATAGCGGCGACGGAGAGAAATCCGCCGTATATCTTAACTGCTTTTGAGTTTTTCCGGACCAGATACATGATATATTCGGCAAGGAAATAGGCGATGAACGGATAAATGGGTAACAGGTAAACACTGCGCTTGCTCTTTGGGATGCAGTAAAAAACGAAAATGAGAACAATGCTCAATAAAGAGAACAAGCGGGTGCTGTCCATTTCGCGGATATATGTTGTGAACCTCTGCCACCATTCGCGGGGTTTTCCGGTTATTTTCCCGTATGTAAGGCTGAATAAGGAAAGCAGAACCAACAATGTGTAAGGGGCATAGCCGGATACGACTGTAATGATATTGTAGTAAGCAGGATTCTCATGGGATTCGTAGCTCATTTTTCCCATGAAACGACCGAAATTCTCCTCCATAACCAGTGAGATGAAATTATCTCCTCCCTGTTGGTAGGCAGCGATGTACCAAAGGGCGGGCAGGATACAGGACGTAATGGCTACCAGTGCCATCGAGAAAAAGGCTTTGAAGAAACTGGTACCCCGGATCAGCAGAAAGACCCCGGTGACCATGCAAGGCAGGAGGATACCTACGGGACCTTTGGTTAGTGTGGCACATCCCATAAACAAGGTGGCTATCCAGGGGAATCCTTTTTGCCCTTTCTCGCACCAACGGTAGAGTTGGTAGAGCGCGAGTACGATAAAGGCGGTCAGCATCATGTCAACGCGGCAGTTCATACCGGCACGGTGGACTTCAAAATTAGACAGGGTAATTAAGCCCATAAGGAGGGCGACTGAAGCTCCCCTGCGTTTGGCGTAGAATAAGAATCCGCCTAACACCATAGCTATCAGTGCCAATGCAGAGGGCATACGTGAAGTGTATTCCGTTACTTTTCCGGCAATAGAGGAAAGGGCGGCAATACACCAGTGAAACAAGGGCGGCTTGTAGGCGATGTCCCCGCCGTTGTTGACGGGAAGCGTCCAGTTACCGGTTTCAATCATGGAGTATGCAACGATTGCTTCGCGGGGTTCCCCTTTGGTATGGAAATCCGTTAATCCCATAAAAGGGAGAAGAGTAACGACGCAAACGACCGCTAAAATAATAAATTGCTTATTTTTCATACATTTATTGATGTGTTTGGATACAAAAATGCTATCTTGGGTTCAAAGATAAAAATATATTTTGGGGTGTTTGGTCTTTTTGTCTTATTTTCTGCCAAAATCTGCCGGAATCTCTCCCCATTCTTTGGTTTCCCATTTCAGAATACGGGTGGTGTATGTGTTTTCCCGAAGCCATTTCTCCGCACGTTCTATCAGTTTGAACAGTTCCTCTGTTTCTGCGGTACGCGGAAGCTTGGTCTTACATTTCTTTTGCCGCACCCAGCTGATTGCATTGACGCTGTCACTGTAGATGGGCATATCGAATCCCTTCTGTTTCAGCAAAGCCAGTCCGTGTACGATAGCGAGGAATTCGCCGATATTATTCGTTCCCTTCGTCGGGCCAAAGTGGAAGACTTCCTGGCGGCTGGCTATGTGGACTCCGCGATATTCCATAGGACCGGGGTTGCCGCTGCAGGCAGCGTCCACCGCCAGACTGTTGTCAATCACGCAGGCGGGCAATGTTTCCGAAGAAACTTTCTCGCTTTTCTTCTTGGCATTTTTTCCGATATAGGCGTAAGGGGAGGTGGCCAGTGCGCGTTCCGCTTCTTCGCGGGTGTCGAATGATTTGTATTTGGCGCCTTCGTATCCTTTGATTTGAAGCTGGCAGTCCGTCCAGGATGTGTAAACCCCGGGCGTCACGCCTTCCCATACAACGTAGAATTTCTGTTTAGCCATTTTTCCTTTTTACAATGAATTGATGTCTGTATATTGACAGCGCGAAGGTACAAATATATTCTCTAACTGAACAAGTCAACAGAGCTACTTGTTATAAAAATAAGAGAGTTTAAGAATATAACATTTAGAAAGGAGCTATTATGGAAAGATCTTTTAGTGAAGCTTTGAAACATCGCCGGACTTACTATTCAATTACTAATCAGTCGCCTATCCCGGATCAGGAGATTGAGTGTATCGTCAATATGACCGTACGCCACGTGCCGTCTGCATTTAATTCGCAGTCTACGCGGGTGGTACTTTTGTTAGGGGAATCACACAAGAAACTGTGGCAGATTGTGAAAGATGCGTTGAAGAAAATTGTGCCCGCGGAGGCTTTCGTAAAGACGGAAGAAAAAATAGATAACTCGTTCGCTTGCGGATATGGGACTGTGCTTTTCTTTGAAGACCAAAAGGTAGTGAAAGGACTTCAGGAGGCTTTCCCATCCTATCAGGATAACTTCCCCGGCTGGTCGCTGCAAACTTCGGCCATGCATCAGCTGGCTATATGGGTCATGCTGGAAGATGTCGGTTTCGGAGCATCACTGCAACACTATAATCCGTTGATTGACGACGAGGTGCGTCGTGCATGGAATCTGCCCGGACATTGGCATCTGATTGCGGAAATGCCGTTCGGACTTCCTGTGACTAAACCGGGTGAAAAAGAGTTTCAACCGCTCGAAGAACGGGTGAGGGTATTCAAATAACTTCGTTTTTAATACTTGGATTTTAATAAAATGACTAATTTTGTGAGCAAAATTAGTCATTTATGGTTCGTATCTTCCTTACCGGCTATATGGGTGCCGGAAAAACGACATTGGGTAAGGCATTTGCCCGTAAGATGAATGTACCGTTCGTTGATCTCGATTGGTATATTGAGGAGCGTTTTCACAAAACTGTTGGAGAGCTGTTTACCGAACGTGGTGAAACCGGATTCCGGGAATTGGAGAGGAATATGCTCCATGAGGTGGCCGAGTTCGAGAATGTGGTAATCTCTACGGGGGGGGGAGCGCCTTGTTTTTTTGATAATATGGAATTTATGAACCGGGTGGGGAAGACGGTATTTCTGGATGTTCATCCCGATGTGTTGTTCAGACGGTTGCGTATCGCCAAGCAACAGCGTCCCATACTTCAGGGAAAAGAGGATGATGAATTGAAAGCGTTTATCATCCGGGCGCTGGAACAACGGGCTCCTTTCTACACGCAGGCGCAATATATTTTCAATGCCGACGAACTGGAAGATCGCTGGCAGATCGAAACAGCCGTGCAACGATTGCAGAAATTGTTGGGACTATAAGCTATTTTACTTTCACAAGTCATGTCAACCACATGGTTTCTCCCTTTTCTTTTTATCTGCTCTTTATCTTTTTGGGTTCTCTTTTTTGTTCATTCAGTCAATATTTGTACCTTGGCGCTCGTTACGAGATTTTTCTATTGACTATTAACACAAGAAAGAAGATAAAGAGACTATTATGGGAACTTTGAAAGAGAAATTCGAGGAGTTGTCCGCCGGGATTAAAGCCTCTGGGAAACCTGCTGCGGCATGGTTTCCGAAATATACATCTACTTCATTATTAAATGCTGATAACTGGTGGGAAGCATTGGCTGTATGCGAATATGCGTTGGACACCCGGGAGGATGAGAAACTGACGGAAGGTTTCTTTGAATTGATATTCAGTGCATTCGACTGTAATGTCGAAGTCGATCTCAACGAAGAAGAATATGAGTTCTGGTGGGAGAAGGTGATGCGGGTGTGCGAACGTGTGGCTGTGTTCAGCGGAGCAGGTTGGGCGCAGAAAGGTGCACAGTACTCCGAGGCCCGCTATGGAAAGCGGGATATGAGCTATTTGTTCCCTTGCTACGAGAAGGCTGCCGATATGGGCTGGGGTGAAGCGGAAGCGACTGTTGCCTATTGGCGGTATATGGGGTTTTATTGTGAGCAGGATAAGGAAGAAGGAGAACGACGTTTTGTGGCTCTTTCTTCACCCGAAGCTATTCTTTGGGGGAAACATTATCGCGCTTTTGCCGAAGAGTTTACGGGCAACAAGGAGAAAGCGTTGCAGATACGGCAGGATTTGCTTGCCGAACTGCCCGAAGGCGACCGTTTGCGTGCTCATGTGTATGCGGCAATGGGAGACGCACTCGACAGGGGAGAAGGCAAGATAGCCGAGGAAGCTGCCTGTTATGAAAAGTCTTTGGAAATCGTTCCCAATCTATATAGTCTGAAAAATCTCGCTACTCTGTATTTCCGTTATCCCGAACTGGGTAAACCGAAAGAACTGGCTTTCGAAATTTGGGAGAAAGCCTGGCATGCCGGAGTATGGTCTGCCGCCAACTTCCTGGGATACAATTATCAGGAGGAGGAATGGCTTGATCTGCCTAAAGCAATAGAATGGCTGGAGAAGGGAATGCTTTATTGCGAGTTGTATAGTGCGTATGAGTTGGCATTGATTTACTTGTACAATGATGATTATAAGAATGTGGAACGTGGGCTGATGTGTCTCGAACGTTGTGTGGAAGGTGATTATATAGAAGGTATCGAGGGACTGGCGAATGTATATTTCAACGGTGACCGGGTGGAAGAAGACATGAGTCGTGCAAAACAGTTGCTGGAAAAGGCGCTCGAACTGGGTTCGGGAAATGCGGCCTATCGTTTGGGTTGGATGTATGAACGTGGCTTTCTGTCTGAAGAACCGGATTATGTGAAAGCTATGGAATATTACGAGAAAGCAGCTGAACTGGATAATGTGGACGGATACTGCCGTGCAGCGCTTTACTTGGCTAACGGATATAGCGGTGTGACGGATGCGGTGAAGTCGAGAGAATATTACGAGAAAGCGGCCGGAATGGGTTCATGTTTTGCATTGGTAGAACTGTCATTCTTATACGAGAATGGCAACGGAGTGGAAAGAAGCTATGAGAAGGCTTTTGAACTCTGTGAAAAAGCGGCACAGGAAGGCTATCCTTATGCAATGTTCCGCGTAGGTCTTTATCTGGAAAAAGCTGTATTGGGTGAGGCGAAGCCGGAGGAGGCATTTGCCTGGTATACAAAAGCTGCCATGGCGGATGAAAATGAAGGAATCTTTGCTCTGGGACGTTGTTACAAACAGGGAATCGGTACGGAGGAGGACTGGGACAAGGCACTCGAGTGGTTCGGAAAGGGGGCAGAGAAGAACGAATCCCGCTGTCTGACTGAATTGGGGCTGGCTTATGAGAACGGTAACGGTGTGGAGGAAAACCCGCAAAAGGCTGTGGAATATATGACACGGGCAGCGGAACAGGATTATGGTTACGCCCAGTTTAAAATGGGAGATTATTATTTCTTCGGGTGCGGTCCTTGTTTGGAAGATAACAAGAAAGCCGTGGAATGGTACGAAAAGGCTGTTGCGAATGAGATTCCTATGGCGATGCTGCGCATGGGGGATTATTATTTGTATGATTATGATAGTCTGAACGAGTCGGAAAAGGCGTTTGCTTACTTTAAGAAGGCTGCCGAATACGAATGGTATAACGAAGGACTGGGTATCTGTTACGAAATGGGTATCGGTGTAGAGGATAATGAGGCGGAAGCCTTTAAATATTATACACTGGCTGCGGATAACGGTAATGTGACGAGTATGTATCGTACCGGACTTTGTTATTACAACGGAGTGGGTGTGAAGCAGAATTATGCGGAGGCTTACCGCTGGTTTACGGATGCGGCCGGTAATGAGAATATCGGTGCCGCATATTATCTGGGTAAGATGCAAATGTATGGCGAAGGCTGTACGCCTGACCCGGAAGCGGCTGTGCAATGGCTGTTGAAAGCTGCCGAAAAGAATAATGATAAGGCTCAATTTGAACTAGGAAACGCTTACCTGACGGGAAATGGTGTGGAAGAAAACGATGATATAGCAATGGAGTGGTTCGAGAAGGCTGCTGAAAATGGTAACGAAAAGGCCCTTAAGATCACCGGAAGGAGGAGAAAATAGTAAGTAGGCATGGAGAAAGAAGGGAATAATCTGTTTCAAGTCAATCTCAAAGGAATGATTGCCTTGTTGTCAGAGCATATTTATAGTAATCCGAATACCTTTGTCCGTGAGTTGTTGCAGAACTGTGTGGATGCTATTACAGCTTTGCGCAATATTGACGAGAATTATGCAGGACGTATTGATGTCTTTCTGAATGATGACAAAACGGTGATATTCCGCGACAATGGAATCGGGCTGAAAGAGGAGGAGGTATATCGTTTCCTTACCGTTATCGGGGAAAGCTCGAAACGGGATACGCCCGATGCGGATGATTTTATCGGAAGGTTTGGTATTGGTTTGCTGTCTTGTTTTGTAGTGACGGATGAGATCAAGGTGGAGAGCCGGTCGGCAATGGGCGGGCAGGCTGTCTGTTGGTGTGGTAAGGTGGACGGTACGTATGAACTGACGTCATCCGCCGAAGAACGTCCTATCGGTTCGCAGGTGGTATTGCATCCCAAGAATGACTGGATGCATCTTTTTGAATATGATACATTTAAGAAGATATTGGTCGGCTATGGAGAGGTGTTGCCATATCCTGTCTATCTGCATCATCAGGATGAGGAAGAGTTGGTGAATACGCCTTCGCCTGTATGGCTTGCCCCGAAGGCAACCCGCAAGGAACTCCTTGATTACGGGGCGAAAGTTTTTCAATCATCTGCGCTTGATGTTTTTCGGATACGGACTGAAAGCGGTCGGGTGGAGGGAGTGCTTTATGTGTTGCCTTTCCGGACGCAGTTTTCTGTGCGTAACTCTCACAAAGTGTATTTGAAGCGTATGCTGTTGAGCGAGGATGATTGTAACCTGTTGCCGCAGTGGGCTTTCTTTATCCGTTGTCTGGTGAATGCGGATGGGTTGTT
>OGJL01000636.1_pt1 | contig 12200 bp, 10 predicted proteins | sample 1572291 | NCBI WGS metagenome assembly OGJL01 (sample SAMEA2582082, study PRJEB24529) | metagenome | biome: Human gut stool | place: China | collected 2011
CTGCACGTCGAATGGCTTTGTTGATTGTTCCCGGGCCGCAGTTGTAGGCGGCAATCACCAGGTTCCAGTCTTGGTAGATGGCATACATGTCTTTGAGATAACGTGCGGCGGCCCAGGTAGCTTTAATCGGGTCGCGGCGTTCGTCCACCAGACTGTTGCTTTCCAGTCCGTATATTTTGCCTGTATTAAGCATGAACTGCCATAGTCCGGAAGCGCCTGCGCGGGATACGGCAGAGGGATTGAGGGCCGACTCGATAATAGGCAGATATTTCAGCTCCAACGGCAAGCCGTATGTGTCGAGGGCTTCTTCAAAAATGGGCATGTAGAAGTTGCAGGCGCTCAGCATGAAAGCCACCTGATTGCGGAGGCGTCCGGTGTACATATCGATGAATTTGCGTACGATCTCGTTGTACGGCATTTCCATGACGGTCGGCATGCGTGAGAGCCGGTCGATGTATATGGAGTCGCTGAACTCAGGATTTACGATAGAGGTACTGCAATCCTTTCCCAAATCGATATAGTTTTTGGCTTTCCAGTCGTTGAGCAGACTGTCTACGGGGTAGGTCATGCTTTTGGGCAAGTCGATAACTTCCCGGCGTTCCGTCCCGTTGTCGTGAATGATTACGTCTACGCTTTCCTGGGCGTGTGCCTGTGGAACTGCGAGCAATATGCTGAACAGAAGTGAGGAACCTATGATTATTTTTCTCATGTATGCGGGTTTATTTGTCATGGATAAATCTGTTTTATTTGTTTCTTTAAAATCTGAAGCTGCATTGCAATCCAACGGAGCGGTTGGAAGAATTGCTTGTTTGGGTATTGATGACGGCGGGCTCTACCTTCATGCTGAGATCGGGGGTTATGTCGAAATTGGATAATTCGGCATCCACATAAGCGTCTATGACAGACAGCAGGTAGACCCCGATGAAAGCGAAGATACTTAGGTCGCGGTATCTGCGGTAAGTGTCTTTTCGCTTGCGCAGCAATTCTTTCAATTGGGTTTCGGAGATTGTATATCCGGGCGGCAACAGGTCGGTGATGCTGCTGGACTGCATATTGCCGTTCATTGCGTCTTTATAGGCGGTAGAGTAGTCCTTGTACATTTTGCTGTTCCATGTCAGGGCATAGGCGCAACCGGCAAATCCGCCGTAGAAGATGGGCAGTTTCCAGTATTTCCGGTTGTAGATTTGTCCTCCTCCGGGGATCACAAGCGCCAGCCAGGTTGCTTTCGTGGGGTTGGGAATCCACATCTTCCTGTTTATCTCTTTATGCAGACTGTCGGCCGGCACTTCCTGTTCCTGCAGGGTGGGGGAAGAGGTCATTTCCAGCAATTTTTTCTTATTTTCGGCTGCAATGCTGTCGGCGGTGGCAATGCTGTCGGCGGGCGTAACCGCCTGATGCGGCATTGGTTTGTCCGTTGCCGGAGTCAGACTGTCGGCTTGCATCTGCACAGCCTTCCGCAGGGTATGGAGGGAGTCTGCCTGCAGCCTGTGTATCCTTTTGGAAGCGGCGCGCGGGCGGCTCTGACCATACATAGCAATCCCTGCCGTCTGTATGAAGCAGAGCAGCAGGGCGATACTGATTTGGTATATTTTTCTTCTTTTCGTCATTTATTTTTTCAGCGTATCAAGGATGCCGATGATACGTTCCAATTCTTCTTCGTTACTGAACGGGATACTGATTTTACCTTTGCCTTTCTCGGAGCAGGTCAGTTGCACTTTGGCGCTGAAGAAGCTGGAAAGTTGCTGCTTCAGCATGTTGAACTCTTCGGGCAGTTTGGAGCGTTTGGGCGCGATTTTGCGGCCGCCGCTTTTTATGGTTTCGCCTTCATTCAGGGACTTTACTATTTCCTCTACTTTGCGGACGGAATAGCCATGCTCCAGTATCTCTTCAAAAATCTTCACTTGCAGTTTGGGGTCGCCCAGCGTTATCAGGGCGCGGGCATGTCCCATGTCTATTTGTTTGTTCTGCAGGCCCATTTGGATGGGAGCCGGCAGTTTCAGCAGACGCAGGTAATTGGCGATGGTGGTGCGTTTCTTTCCTACGCGTTCGCTGAGGCGTTCTTGGGTGAGGCCGTATTCTTCCAGCAGGTGCTGATAAGCGAGCGCTATTTCTACGGAGTTCAGGTCTTCGCGCTGTATGTTTTCGATGAGTGCCATTTCCATGACATTCTCATCGTCGGCCGTACGGATGTAGGCAGGGATGCTTGTCAGCCCGGCTATTTGTGAGGCGCGGAAGCGACGTTCGCCGGCAATGATCTGATACTCATCGTCGGATAGCTTGCGCAGGGTGATGGGTTGGATGATACCAATTTCTGCAATAGACTCGGCAAGCTCCTGCAACGCTGTTTGGTCGAATTCGCGACGGGGCTGGTTAGGATTGACGGCAATCTTCGACAATTCTATTTCATTGATAGAAGAAGAGCCTTCGGTCTGCACCTCATCCATAGAGAGCAGGGCATCCAGCCCGCGTCCAAGTGCATTTCTTTTCTGTGCCATCTATTTCTTTACTGTTTTACGGTTATTACATTTGCCATGCGGGATATTACTTCTCGTTGTGGCTGATTAACTCTTTGGCCAGTGCGATGTGGTTTTTGGCTCCGGTGGAGTCCGCATCGTACAGGATTGTGGGAAGCCCGTAGCTGGGTGCTTCGCTCAGCTTTACATTGCGCTGGATGACGGTGCTGAATACCAGTTCCTGGAAATGGCGCTTCACTTCATCGTAAATCTGGTTGGCCTGGCGCAGGCGCGAGTCGTACATCGTCAGCAGGAAGCCTTCGATTTCGAGTGCGGGGTTCAGCTTGGACTTGATGATTTTAATGGTGTTCAGCAGTTTGCTGATACCTTCCAAAGCAAAGTATTCGGCTTGTACCGGGATGATGACCGAGTCGGCTGCCGTAAGCGCATTGATTGTGATCAACCCTAACGACGGAGAGCAATCTATCAAGATATAGTCAAACTTTTCTTTCAGCGGGGCGAGTACTTCTTTCAGTATCTTTTCCCGGTTCTTGAGATTGAGCATTTCTATTTCGGCACCTACCAGATTGATGTGGGAGGAAATAACTTTCAATGTATCAATCTCTGTGTCGTGAATGGCATCCCGCACATTGGCGCGGTCTATAATACACTCATAGATAGTACATTCTGCCTGCTTGATGTCTACGCCCAACCCGGATGAGGCATTTGCCTGGGGGTCTGCGTCTACAACAAGAACTTTCTTTTCAAGCGTGGCGAGAGAAGCTGCGAGGTTAATGGTCGTTGTTGTTTTTCCTACACCACCTTTTTGATTTGCCAAAGCAATTATTTTTCCCATAATTTCAATGTTTATTGGCAGCGAAATAAGTGATAATTCCGAATAGCACCTACTAAAAAGGAGAAAGATTGCAAAAACGGTTGAAAAGTCGCCTGTTTTGTTAATAACTCCCGGGTGGCTTATTCCGTTTTTTCAGTCTAAAAGCGTGTGCTTTAGGCTTTCTTTTCCTGATTAGTGAGCAAATATACGTATTTATCTTGAAATGAAGCAGATTTTTTGTCTCGCTTGCGGAAGATTAAGATTTCTAAAGCAATAATTGGGAGGTGGAAATTACCCTTTCACTTGGTTTATTTATTGTTTACCTAAGATAAACTCCCGGTTTATTAGGAATAAACCGGGAGTTTATGCCTAATAAACCGGAAGTTTAATGGGAATAAACTGATGATGGACTGTGCGTAAAAAATCCGCTTGTTGTCGGTTGATCTCTATCCCGCATGAATAAAGGGATTGAAGGATGAGGAAAGCTGCTTATTGCTGTACCAGCGCTGATACGAATTCCCACGCGAAGTATCCGCATAAGATACATTTCAGCACTGTGCCGAACAGGAAACCAAACAAAGAACCCATTCCGGACTTTAATGCCTGGCGGGTTTCCTTGCCGCCGAGAAGCTCTCCGATAAACGCTCCTAAAAACGGGCCGAGGACAATGCCCCAGGGCATGAAGAACAGTCCGATGATTGTTCCTGCAAGGCATCCGCGCGTTCCCCAGCGTGTTCCTCCGCTATATTTGCTGCCCAGCATGGGGATGAAATAGTCGAGCACCTGTAAAATGATGACGAGCAGCAGCCATAGCAATAATTGGGTGGTGGAGTATTGCACCTTGTCGGTGAAATGCAACAGCAGTAATCCCGCATAAGCAACGGGAGGACCGGGTATTACGGGCAGGAAGCAGCCTGCCAGGCCGGTGAGGAGACAGAGAATACCTATGATAATAAACAGAATGTCCATAGCGCCGATGTTTTTGGAAAAATGCCAAGTTTCTCCGTTTTGCGAGCAAAAATAATACTTATATGCTTTTACGAAGGAATTTATTGCGGGAAATCACTCTTCTTTTTCTTATTTTTGCAAAATGAAAAATGATTGTATGAACCAAATCCCCCAAATGAAACGCGTAGACTCGGTCGACGCTCTCAGAGGTTTTGCGGTAGTTGCCATTATGCTGCTGCATTTTGTGGAACATTTTATTTACGGTGTCTATCCGGAAGCGACATCCAAAACGGCAGAATTGCTCAATCAGAGTGTCTGGGACGCTCTGTTCTTCATTTTTGCCGGAAAGAGTTATACGGTTTTCGCTCTTCTTTTCGGATTCACGTTCATTGTCCAGCAGCGTAACCAAGAGCGACAACAAGCGGCTACAGGCGGAGACTTCGGCCGCAATTTCGCATGGAGGCTGGTCATACTGATGTTTTTTGCCACCCTCAATGCTGCATTCTTTCCCGGAGGCGATGTGCTGCTGCTTTTTGCGATAATGGGGTTTGTTATGATTCCGTTGCGCAAACTTTCCCAAAGAAATCTTTTGCTCATTGCATCGCTGTTTTTGATTCAGCCGATTGAATTGCTGGAGTGTTTCGGCATCGACTTTATACCCACATTGCTCAATGACACCTATTATCCTACGCTGAAAACTGTTATCGATTCGGGCAACTTTTGGGACATGATTGTCGCTAATGCAGGTATAGGGCAGTTGGCAAGTCTGTTTTGGGCTGTCGATACGGGACGGTTGTTGCAGGCTCCGGGACTTTTTATTTTGGGGATGATTCTTGCGCGGGGAGATTACTTTAGTCGTGGAGCAGGTTTTTGGGTGAAGACTTTTGTGGGGAGCTTCATTGCGAGTTTTCTGTTTTATGTTGCAAAGACTTCTGCTGTGGATGCTTTGCAGATCATCCTGACGATGTGGTACAATATGGCCTTTACCGGTATGCTCGTTTCTATGTTCGTGATATTGTATCAGAACGACGTGTTTGGCAGAATGACCGACGGACTGCGTTTTTATGGGCGGATGAGTCTCACGAACTACATCAGTCAGTCAATCATCGGAAGTCTGATATTCTTTCCCTACGCCTTAGGGCTGGCATCAACGTTGGGCATTGCATGGAGCTTCGTAGTGGGTCTGGGGGTAATGTCTGCTCAAATATGGTTCTGCCGCCGGTGGCTCAGGACGCATAGGCAAGGTCCGCTTGAGGCTGTGTGGCATCGTCTCACGTGGTTGAAGTAGGGTGGCTGCGGCAAAGGTGTGGCGTCTGCACCAGCCTGGCTGTGTGGATGTTGGACAAGACAGGCTCCTCCGGGTTTTGTGCATCGGGAAAATTAGCGGGTAAAGGGTTGCCGGCTTCTTTCTTTTTCGCTAATTTTGTGAGCAATAAATTAAGTGATTGTCCGTATGAGTATCGTCGGCTGATAAATCGAGGATTTATCTCACTGCAAAGTGCATAGAGCCTCAGTGAGGGCATGATGCGGTTTCGACAGTATCCTTTTTCTTTGTGCAGTATCCTTTTTCTTTGTAAGAAGAGAGAACACTCTGTGAGATTCTGTGTTGCCTGTGATGAAGACTTAATGGTATGAGTGCGGATAAAATCATAATAAAACAATTAGAAATATGGAAAATCAAAGGCCTTTAATATTGGTTTCCAATGATGACGGCATCATTGCGAAAGGAATTAGTGAGTTGATAAAGTTTCTCCGTCCGTTGGGCGAGATTGTGGTAATGGCGCCTGATGCACCCCGTTCGGGCAGTGCCTGTGCGCTGACTGTGACGGAGCCTATCCGCTATCAGTTGCTCCGTAAGGATGTGGGGCTGACGGTTTACAAATGTTCCGGCACGCCGACTGACTGTGTCAAACTGGCGTTTCATACAGTGCTCGACCGTAAACCCGACCTTGTTGTGGGCGGCATTAACCATGGTGACAACTCTTCTGTCAATGTGCATTATTCCGGTACAATGGGGGGCGTCATCGAAGGCTGCTTGAAAGGTGTGCCCTCTATCGGTTTTTCACTATGCAACCACGACCAAGATGCCGATTTTGAACCGGCAGGAACGTATATGCGTGGGATAGCCCGCCGGGTATTGGAAAAAGGATTGCCGCCGTTGACTTGTCTCAATGTCAACTTTCCCGATACCAAAGACCTGAAAGGGGTGAGAGTCTGCGAACAGGCCAAAGGGCAATGGATCAATGAGTGGGAGAATTTCGCCCACAGAGGAGATGCGCACTATTATTGGCTGACCGGAGAATTTGAAGATGCTGAAACCGGTAATGAAAAGAGTGACCATTGGGCACTTGAAAACGGCTATGTGGCAATCACCCCGACCACCGTAGATGTAACTGCGTATGGATTGATAGATGAATTGAAAACGTGGTTCTAAGCGGGCTGCCGTTCAGACTGTACAGGATGTTTAAACATAAGCGCGTATGAAGTATTATTTGATTGTCGGCGAGGCTTCCGGTGATTTGCATGCGTCCCACCTGATGAGCGCTTTGCAGGCGGAGGATCCGCAGGCGGAGTTCCGCTTTTTCGGCGGCGACTTAATGGCGGCGGTAGGCGGAACCTTGGTGAAGCATTATAAGGAATTGGCATATATGGGCTTCATTCCCGTCTTGCTGCACTTGCGCACTATTTTCGCCAATATGAAACGCTGTAAGGAGGATATCGTGGCCTGGCAACCGGATGTACTTATATTGGTGGACTATCCGGGCTTCAACCTGAATATAGCCAAGTTTATTCATGCTCGCACGCAAATTCCGGTATTTTATTATATCTCTCCCAAAATATGGGCATGGAAGGAGTATCGCATCAAGAACATCAAACGGGATATAGACGAGTTGTTCTCTATTCTTCCGTTTGAGGTGGAATTCTTTGAGGGCAAGCATCGGTATCCCATACATTATGTAGGTAATCCGACAATGGATGAGGTTACGGCCTTTCAGGCTGCTTGTTCGGAAACTCCGGATGAGTTCAGGCTGGCCAACGGCCTTTCTTCAAAACCTATTATCGCTTTGCTGGCGGGTAGCCGTAAACAGGAAATCAAAGATAATCTGCCGGATATGATCCGGGCGGCAGCTTCGTTCCCCGATTATCAGTTGGTGCTGGCGGGGGCTCCGGGCATTTCTCCGGAATATTACAAAGAATATGTCGGCAACTCGGATGTGAAGATAATCTTTAACCGCACTTATCCTTTACTCCGGCATGCGGAGGCTGCATTGGTCACCTCAGGTACTGCAACGCTGGAAACCGCTTTGTTCCGGGTGCCACAGGCAGTGTGCTATCATACGCCGATAGGGAAGGTGATTGCCTTTCTGAAGCGGCATGTCTTGAAAGTGAAGTATATCTCCCTGGTGAATCTCATTGCCGACCGGGAAGTTGTGAAAGAACTGGTTGCCGACACCATGACGGTGGAGCAGGTACGCGCGGAACTCCGGCGCATCCTTTATGATGGGGAATACCGCCGGCAGATGCTCTCCGGTTACGACTACATGGCGTCCCGCTTGGGCGAAGCGGGAGCACCCGGACGGGCTGCCAAAGAAATGGTGGCTTTGCTTGAGAAAAGTTTTAAAAAGTAGGATGATATTTAATTTCTTGTTAAAAGGGAAAGGACCAGTGCAGTAAATGCCCGGCTTTTGTATTTTCTATACAGAAACAAACGAAAGGACTTTGATTATGAGAAAACTACATTGGTTATTTATGGTAGTCTGCCTGGCTGTAATGCCGGCGCTGCAATCCTGTGATGACAACGACGGGTATTCAATCGGTGACTTCACCCCGCCGTTGTGGGCTACGGTGCGTGTCACCGGAAATGCTTTCTATCTGGACTGTGATGTGTGGGGAACGCTTTGGCCTGTAAATACGGATTTAGGATGGTACGAGCCTGTCGACGGAAAGCGTGTAATTACTATATTCAATCCTTTATCCGACGGGTTTGACGGATACGACCACGCTGTGAAGCTTTTGCGCCTATATGACGTATTGACTAAAGAGGTTGAAACCTTAACTCCTGAGACTGAGGAAGAATTCGGTAATGACCCTGTTGCGATATTCAAGGGGGATATCGGGATCAGTGGTGGGTATCTGAATATTGTATTCCAGCAGAACCTGCCTTCCGAAAAGAAACATCGTATCAGTCTGGTACGCTCGCAAGACGATGCGGAAGTGTACGGGGAGGACGGCTGCATACATTTGGAACTCCGTTATAATAACTATGATGACCTGACCGGATTGCGCAGTCCAGGGGCGGTATCCTATAATCTGAATAGCCTGAATATTACCTCTGAAACGCAAGGTATCAAACTGAAGATTAATTCGGAAGTAAATGATGAAGTGGAGTTGGTATTTGACTTTAAGAACAGTGAGGATAATACAAAAAATATGCAAGAACTTGATTTGTCGAAGATGCAGTTGAAATAGGTATTTCTTAATAGTAAGAGTGAAGGGTATAGAGGAAAGATATTCACATCAACCTCTATGCCTTTTTTTATGTCTTATCCGTTTGGTGATTCTTTATTAGATCATTGATAGTATATACAAATAGAATACTGCTGCTGGAATAGCCATTAGAGCGCTGTCAAAACGGTCGAGCATCCCACCATGTCCCGGAAGAATGTTGCCGGAGTCTTTTATGCCTAATTGGCGTTTCATCAGCGATTCGGTCAGGTCTCCCCAAGTACCGAAGATAACCACAACAACGGCTAGGCCTGCCCATTGCCACATGGATATAAACGGGAAGAAGTGGGCGAAAACAAAGGATGAAGCAATGGAAAAAACTGCGCCACCTATGCTGCCTTCCCAAGACTTTTTAGGAGAGATACGCTCGAAGAGACGATGCTTGCCTATTAAAGACCCTACGCAATAGGCGCCTGTGTCGCTCAACCAGATGAACACGAAGATAGAAAGGGGCAGGATGGGATTGTAGGTTACGCTGCTCGTTTCCGGTGAGTTCTGGAAAGCAAGTACGTTCAGCAATGCGAAAGGCAAGGCCACATATAACTGGCTTAGCATGGAGTATGCCCAGTTGCCAATGGGATTTTTCTTTTTCAGATATAGCTCTGTGATCATTAAATAGAGCAACAGCCCCAAGTAGGGAAGAAATACACGCGCATCGATGGCTGATGTACAAAATCCCATGAGTGCAAGGAATAAATAGGCTCCGCCTAAAGCGGTAATCATTCTGTTGATACTGACTTCACCGCTCTTGTTTACCAAATGAGCAAATTCATGTACGCTCAATGCGGCGATGATAGTGAATAAGATTCCGAATGAGAGGGGGCTGTAAAGAATACAGCCCACCAATATGACTACAAATAATGCACCCGTAATCGCACGTTGTATAAAATTATTTTTCAAGGTGTTCTCGTTTTAATTTTTTGATTCAGTATTATCGGAGGCTTCTGTGTTACGGCTTTCTTCCTCTTTCACCTCTTTTTCTGCTTCTTCGGCTCTGGCGGCTTCTTGCTCTTCCGCTTCTTTCAGTTCTTTGGAAGTCTTGCTGGCGCTGATGATTTCTTCAGAGCGGGAAGCCCATGGACGTTTGCCGAAAATAGCTTCCACATCTTCTGCAAAGATTACCTCTTTGTCGATCAATTGCTGGGCTAATTGGTTGTGGCCGTCTTTATTGTCGGAGAGAATCTTTTTGGCGCGTTCGTACTGTTCGTTTACCATGCGTTTCACTTCTTCATCAATCAGTTCGGCGGTCTTCTCGCTGTACGGGCGGTTGAAAGAATATTCTTCGTTATTGTAGTAACAGAGATTCGGTAACTTGTCGCTCATGCCTAGGTAGGCAATCATGCCGTATGCTTGCTTGGTTACGCGTTCCAAGTCGTTCATTGCACCGGTTGAGATTCTTCCGAGGAATAAATCCTCTGCGGCACGTCCACCCAAAGTGGCGCACATCTCATCCAACATTTGTTCCTTGGTCGTAATTTGGCGTTCTTCGGGGAGGTACCAAGCTGCACCTAAGGCGCGGCCGCGTGGAACGATTGTTACTTTAATCAGAGGATTGGCGTATTCCAATAACCAGGAAATGCTGGCGTGGCCTGCTTCGTGTATGGCGATGGAACGGCGTTCTTCTTCGGTAGTGATTTTAGTTTTCTTTTCCAAGCCGCCTACAATGCGGTCCACCGCATCCAAGAAGTCTTGCTTTTCTACAAACTTCTTTCCATGACGGGCAGCAATCAAGGCTGCTTCGTTGCACACATTGGCAATGTCGGCGCCGGAAAAACCGGGAGTCTGGCGGGCCAGCAGTTCCACATCCACCGTATTGTCTATCTTGATAGGACGCAGGTGAACACCGAATACTTCTTTGCGCTCGTTCACGTCCGGTAAGTCTACATGTATCTGACGGTCGAAGCGTCCGGCACGCAGCAATGCTTTGTCCAGAACGTCCACGCGGTTGGTTGCGGCAAGAATAATAACACCGCTGTTGGAACCGAAACCGTCCATTTCTGTCAACAACTGGTTCAATGTGTTTTCGCGTTCATCATTGCCACCCATGGCGGCAGCTTTGGCGCGTGCACGTCCTACGGCGTCAATTTCATCAATGAATACGATGCAAGGCGCTTTCTCTTTGGCCTGGCGGAACAAATCGCGGACGCGTGAAGCACCTACGCCGACAAACATTTCCACAAAGTCAGAACCTGCCAGCGAGAAGAAAGGTACATTAGCTTCACCGGCCACAGCTTTGGCGAGTAATGTTTTACCGGTCCCCGGAGGGCCTACCAGTAATGCTCCCTTAGGAATTTTACCTCCCAAGTCTGTATATTTTTGAGGTTCTTTCAAGAACTCCACAATTTCTTCTACTTCCTGTTTGGCTTCCGCCAGGCCGGCTACATCTTTGAATGTAATCTTGATCGCCCCTCCTTTTTCGAAAAGTTGGGCTTTTGATTTACCTACATTAAACACACCGCCAGGACCTCCACTACCACCGCCACTCATACGGCGCATGAAGAATATCCATAAAGCAATCAGCAGCACAAGCGGCAGGACCTGAATCAGGATAGCAGGGAATATATCTGATTTAGGCGGATAATCCGAGGTCCCGTCAAAATGACCGGCTTCTTTTTCTGCCTGCAAAAATTCTTCCAGTTTGTCAGTAGACGGCGCCCTACTTGTGATGATCGGGTTGCGCCCTACTTTGGTAGAGTCCGCTCCGAATACGGCACCTACGGAATTAGGTTTGAGATAAGCCTCAATCGACTTGTCCTCATACCCCAGCACTTTGCTGACATAACCGTTTTTAACGTAATCCTGAAATTCGCTGTATGTGACAGCTTTGTTTCCGGCTCCCCTTGAATCACTGCCCCACCAGAGGCCGAGAAGCATAAGGGCAATAATCATATACATCCAGTTCAAGTTGAACTTGGACATATTAACCTTGTTGTTAGGTTTATTGCTATTGTTTTTGTTGCTACTATTATTGTCCATAATCGTTGATTAGTCTAAATCGGGGATTTGAATAAGTTTGGCATCTGCCCAAAGGTGTTCCAGATTATAAAAGGCTCTTGTTTCCGGTAGAAAAACATGTACCAGTACGTCCGCATAGTCCATAGCTACCCATTCTGCATTTCGAAGTCCGTCAACGGCAAAAGGTTTGCTGTCCGCACCTTTACGGGTAAATTCTTTGATAGAATCTACGATAGCACCAACCTGACTGGGAGAATTTCCCTGACAAATAACGAAGTATTTACAGATAGTATCTTCTATATTGGTTAAATCGGCAATAATGATGTTTTTACCTTTTTTCTCTTGAATTCCCTCTTTTATTTTTTCAATTAATACTTTAGTATCGTTCATTCTTTTAATTGAGATTAATAATTCATGTTCTCTTTTGGTTTATAACAAAAAAGGCTTCCCCTTTGTTTCTGATTATAAACGTGATATTTTTGACAAATATACGCTGATTTATT
>OGJL01000648.1_pt1 | contig 11890 bp, 13 predicted proteins | sample 1572291 | NCBI WGS metagenome assembly OGJL01 (sample SAMEA2582082, study PRJEB24529) | metagenome | biome: Human gut stool | place: China | collected 2011
GGACCAATGATAAAGAGGGCCAAAGCTGACATTACTGCGAAGACGATAAGTGGACGCAAGAGTAGGTCAAGAACGTCTGGAACCCATTTACGAACCCATTGCTCGAACTTAGCACCAAGCAAACCTACGAAGAAGGCTGGAAGGACTGAGTTTTGGTAACCTACTACAGGAATAAAATCAAAGAAGTAGATTGGTTTAGCTGCACCTGACGCAACATCCCAAGCATTTGGAAGGGCGTTATTAACCATCATCAAACCAAGAACCAAACCAAGAAGTGGTGAACCACCAAATACGTTAAAGGCTGACCAACAAATCAAGGCTGGGAAGAAGGCGAAGGCTGTATCTGTCAATACAACTGTGTAAGTATAGAAGTCTGTAGCAGCAAAAGCTTTAGATGTTGTACCGAACAAACCAAGAACTGTATCGTTATTGATTGCTCCACGGATACCCATGAAAAGACCAGTCGCTACGATAGCTGGAAGCAATGGAACGAAAACGTCACCGAATGAACGGATAGCACGTTGGAACCAGTTCCCTTGCTTAGCAGCTTCTGCTTTTTGCTCGTCTTTAGATGCTGTTGGAAGACCTTGAGCAACGACTTCGTCGTAAATCTTGTTAACAGTACCTGTACCAAAAATGATTTGGTATTGACCTGAGTTAAAGAAAGCACCTTGAACTTTTTCAATGTTCTCAGCCTTTTCTTTATTGATTTTGTTTTCATCTTTGACCATCACACGTAGACGAGTCGCACAGTGAGCAACACTGTTGACGTTTTCACGTCCACCAAGGGCATCGATGACTTCTTTTGCAATTTGTTTGTTATCCATTTGCAAAATTCTCCTTAATAAAATTTGGTATGAAAGCGTTTAGCTTTTCTTTACGGTAACTATTTTAGCATCTTTCTGTCATATGTCAACCGTTTAGCATATTTTTTTGTTTTTTTATGATAAATCGTTGATTTTTCTAGGTAAAACGTTTACTATATTACTAACAAATAGATTAGGAGATCCCTTTATATGAATCTACCAACAGAAGTTCGTTACCGTCCATACGCAGATTGGACAAACGAAGAAAAAACAAAAATTAAAGAAAATGTTGCTAAATCACCTTGGCGTGCAAGCTACCATATTGAACCAGAAACAGGGCTGCTTAATGATCCAAACGGTTTTTCTTACTTTAATGGTAAGTTCCAACTTTTCTACCAAAGTTGGCCATTTGGAGCTGCTCATGGTTTGAAACAATGGGTGCATACTGAAACTGAAGATTTGGTTCACTTTACAGAAACTGGTGTCAAACTCTTGCCAGACCATGAAAATGATAGCCACGGTGCCTACTCAGGTTCTGCTTATCAAATCGGTGATAAACTCTTTATCTTCTATACTGGGAACGTTCGTGATGAAAACTGGGTTCGTGATCCGCGTCAAATCGGCGCTTGGATGGATAAAGACGGCAAAATCGAAAAATTCGACAAGGTTCTTATCAAACAACCTGCTGACGCTACTGAGCACTTCCGTGACCCTCAAATCTTCGATTACAAGGGACAATTCTACGCTATCGTAGGTGCTCAAAACCACGATAAACAAGGTTTTATCAAACTTTACAAAGCTGTTGATAATGATGTCGAAAACTGGGTTGAGGTTGGTAATCTTGACTTTGGTGGCACTGGGTCAGAGTACATGATTGAGTGTCCTAACCTTGTCTTTGTAGATACCAAATCTGTTCTTCTTTATAGCCCACAAGGTCTTGATAAAGCTGAACTTGACTATGGCAATATTTACCCTAATACTTATAAGATTTTCCAAGATTTCGACCCTGAGAAACCTGCCCTTGTTGATGGCACACCAATTATTAACTTGGACTACGGGTTCGAAGCTTATGCTACTCAAGGATTTAACACTCCTGATGGTCGTGCCCTTATTGTTAGCTGGATTGGTCTCCCAGACGTGGACTATCCAACTGACAAATACGACTATCAAGGTGCTATGAGCTTGGTTAAAGAATTATCTATCAAAGATGGTAAACTCTACCAATACCCAGTAGAAGCTATTACAAGCTTACGTGCTAGTCAAGAAGATTTCTCTGAAAAAACAGCAACAACTAACACTTACGAGCTTGAACTTAACTTCCAAGCTAACACTCAAACAGAACTTGTCCTCTTCGCAGACCAAGAAGGAAATGGCTTGTCACTTACAGTTGATACTGAAAACGGAAAAGTTATCCTTGACCGTTCTAAAGCTGGTGAACAATATGCTACTGACTTTGGAACAAGTCGTGAATGCACTCTTGATGCCGGTCAAGCTGCAACAGCAAACATCTTTGTAGATAACTCAATCGTTGAAATTTTCTTCAACAAAGGTGAGAAAGTCTTCACTAGTCGCGTCTTCCCAAGTGCAAAACAAACTGGTATCAAAGTGGCATCAGGGAACGTTTCTGGTCACTACTTCGACTTAAAATACTAGGGTGATTTATGGTCGCAAAGCTTACTGACGTTGCCGAACTGGCTGGTGTGAGCCCAACCACAGTTTCTCGCGTCATAAACAAAAAGGGCTACCTCTCACAGAAGACCATTGACAAAGTTCACGCTGCTATGCAAGAACTCAACTATAAACCTAATAATTTAGCTCGAGGTCTTCAAGGAAAGTCGGCCAAACTCGTTGGCTTGATTTTCCCAAATATTTCCAACATTTTTTACGCTGAGCTTATCGAACGCCTTGAGGACGAGCTCTTTAAGCAGGGGTACAAAACCATCATCTGTAACAGTGAGCACGATCCTAACAAGGAAAAGGACTATCTGGAAATGCTTGCCGCCAACCAATGTGACGGCATCATCTCGTCCAGTCACAATCTTGGTATTGAGGATTATGAGAAGGTTGAAGCTCCCATCGTTGCCTTCGACCGTAATCTCGCCCCAAAGATTCCTATTGTTTCGTCTGACAACTTTGAAGGTGGCAAGTTAGCCGCAAGAGCTATGGTCAAGGCTGGCTGTCAACGCATTGTCATGATTACAGGCTATGATAATTCGGATTCTCCAACAGGACTTCGTCAACTAGGTTTTAATTATGAATTGGACAAGAAAGGTATTATTTGTCCTGTTCCAAACGATTTGTCTCTCATGCGACGAGAATTAGAAATCAAATCTATTATCTCTCGTGAAAAACCAGATGGCATCTTTGTTTCGGACGATTTAACAGCTATCTTGGTTATGAAGATAGCTAGACAATTGGGACTTTCTATCCCAGATGACCTAAAAATCATCGGTTATGACGGTACCGCCTTTATCCGTCACTTCTACCCAGAGTTAGCAACTATCCAACAACCTTTGGATGAAATTGCTAAGCTTTGTGTCGAAATTCTTCTCAAGAAAATGAAAGGCAAAACAGTTAATCGTGATTATGTACTTCCAGTGAGTCTGATTGCTGGTGGCAGTATATAAATGAAAGTCGCAAGAAATCTCCGCTTGCGACTTTTTTCTTGTTACATTTGTAGAAAAAAAGAAGTTGAAACAACGCTCAACTTCTTTTGCTTATGCCTCATCTGTCACAAACTGACTAAGTACACCATTAATGAACTTAGCAGATGTTTCATCAGAATATTTTTTAGCGATTTCAATGATTTCGTTAATAGCTACACGTCCTGGTGTTTCTTCAAATGACGTGATTTCATAAAGTCCCAAACGAAGGAGAGTACGATCTGTCACAATCAAACGTGAGAGGCTCCAACCCTCTTTCAACTTTTCTTCAATTTGACTATCAAGTTGGGCCAACTCTTCACGGACTCCTGTTACGAGGCTAAGGAGAAAAGCTGGTACATCAACTTCAGTTTCTTCGTCAATTGGCTTGTCATAAGTGTAAGCGAAATGTGCTTGTTCCAGAGCTTCTCCACCAAATTCAAGGGCAAAAAGCGTTTGAAAAGCACGCTCACGAAGGTCACGACGTGAATCTTTAAAGATATTAGTCATTCAAAAAATCCTCGTTAAACAATTCAGCCAAGTCTGGTTTTTGTGACTTTTCAGTAACAATAGATTCAACGTGAACATTGACTTCTGAAATTGCCACTTCTGCCATATCATAGACAGCTGCTTTAACAGCCTTTTGAATTTCAATTGAAACCGCTGGTACGTTAACCCCATACTGAAGTGAGACGTAGATATCAGCATTTACAGTACCATCTTCTTCTGTTCGGAGGTAAACACCACGTCCCAAGCTTGTTTTGCTGAGACTATCCGTAACATTTTTATTTTGAAGGGCATAAACACCTTCCACTTTAGTTGCAGCGATACCTGTAATCACTTCGAGCACGCGAGGGGCAATTACAATTTCACCGATATTTTCTGTAGTCATCGCATGTTTCCTTTCCGTTAGTTTGGAAAACAAAGCCTTCAAACCAGTGGTTTGAAAGACTTAGTTGGGCTTAGGCACGTGATACGTAAGTACCTTCAGCTGTGTTGATAACCAATTTTTGACCAGCTTCGATAAAGTCTGGAACGTTAACCACAAGACCAGTTTCAAGTGTTGCAGGTTTACCTGAACCTGTAACTGTTGCACCCTTGATTGATGGTTGTGTTTCAGTAACAGTCAATTCAACAGTTGTTGGCACTTGAACACCAATAACTTCTGTTCCGTAGAATTGGATTTTTACGTCTGAGTTTTCAAGGATAAATTTCAATTCTTCTTGAACGTTGGCTACTGGGATTTCATATTGGTCATATGTTTCAGTGTTCATGAAGTATGCAGTATCATCCATTTGGTACAAGTATTGTGCTGGCACTGTTTCGATGATTGCTTGTTCAAATTTTTCTTCTGGACGGTAGCTAGTATCAAAAGTTGAACCTGAACGAACATCACGCAATTTCATACGCATGATTGTGTTACCTTTACCAGGTTTGTGGTGGCTAGCTTCAAGAACTTTGATCAATTTGCCATCGTTAGTTACGAAAGTCATACCCGCACGGAGTTTACTTGCTTCAATCATTATTAAATACCTCTTTGTAAAAAATTATTATCAGTTTATTTTACCATAAATGACAGCATGGCTCAAATGTTTTATAGATTCAAGCCCAATCCTCAGGCTTTTTTCAAAGAACAAACTAGTCATCCATTCCTAAGTGAACCTCTGGAACATCATGTTGCAAATAAGAAACGCCTTTTTGTTCCATCAATTCAATCGCAAAGGGATGGGGCCTATAATTGGCCTTGTATGTAATCTTAACAATACCAGCTTGCAAGAGGGCTTTGGTGCAGTTGATACAAGGAAAATGAGTCACATAAATCTCTGTATTTTTGGTAGAAATCCCCTCTTTGGCACATTGGATAAGGGCATTCATCTCTGCGTGTACCGTACGAATACAATGACCATCTTCCATATAGTGGCCTACTTCGTTACAGTTATCAGTCTCAGAAACTCCGCCGTTATAACCTGTAGCGATAATACGCTTGTCCTTGACTAAAACAGCTCCAACAAAGGCACGGTCACACGTAGAACGCTTAGAAATCAGCTCTGCATTAGCCATAAAATAATCTTGCCAAGATAAACGGTTTGGCATAAAGTATTCCTCCAAATCTTAGAGAACAATCAATTCCTTAGGCGCAAGGGTAATCAATTCACAACCATTTTCTGTGATAATGATGTCATCTTCGATACGAACACCATATTTATCAGCCAAATAAACACCTGGCTCGTCCGTCAAAACCATACCAGCTTCGATAGTCTCGTCAGAGTTACCAAAGTAAGGAATCTCGTGAATATCAAGACCGATACCATGTCCAATACCATGTGTAAAGTAGTCACCGTACCCCGCTTCGACAATAACATCACGCGCAACCTTATCATAGTCACGACGTGTCATACCAGCCTTAGCTGCGTCAATCAAGGCCTGGTTAGAACGTAGAACGATATCATAAATTTCACGCTCCTCATCAGTGGTGTCACCAATATGGATAGTACGAGTCATATCGCTAACGTAGTGGTTGTAGTAGCAACCAAAGTCCATCGTTAAGGTTTCACCAGATTGGATAACCTTTTCTGAAGCAACCCCATGAGGCATAGCAGAACGGTAACCTGAAGCAATGATAGAATCAAAGGAAACCCCTGAAGCTCCGTACTCACGCATACGGAAATCTAGGAAGTTTGCCACTTGTAGTTCTGTTGTTTGACCTGGTTTAATAAAATCAAGTACATCTGTAAAGGCACGGTCTGAGATAGAACAAGCCTTACGGATAGTTGCCAATTCTTTTTCGTCCTTGATCATACGCAACTCTTCCATGAAGTTGCTTTGTGGTGATAAAGTGTAGCCTTCAAAAATCGCTTGAAGACCTTGATAGTAAGCAAATGATACCTGATTATCAAATCCGATTGTTTCCAGTTTATCAGCCTCGATAATTTTAACAATATCCTTAAGTGGGTCCTTACTTTCGATAATATCAAAGCCATGTACGGATTGTTTGGCAATGAGGGTATAACGTGAATCGGTTAAGAAGAGTCGACGATTCTTAGTGATGAAGACAAATAATAAATATTGTTTTGTCCTGTCACCAACAAGGCATCAAGGCCTGATTGGGCAAGTTTGGCATCAAATCGTTCAAGTCTACGTTGCATTATGAATTACTCCTTTGGTATTTTAGGTTAATTATACCAAATTTTCAGATTTTAAAGGATTAAATTGACATTTTAGATTGTTTTTTTGAGGTCATAAAGAAAAAGCCAGATCAAACTCTGACTTTATTAGCATTACACAAAGGCTCGCTTTTCGTAGATAGTTGGCATAAAAAGGAGCAAAACCAAAGTCCAAACAAACAAAACAAAGGCTTCGCGAAGATTAAAGAACCCTTGACCACTAGTAAAGACTGCTCGCATAAAACTAAATGGCACATAAGTCATCAGCTTAGTCATGGTATCCCCTAAACTAGCCAAATAGAGCGTGAAGAAAGTCATTCCTGTTACTCCAAAGTAAGCCGTTACAAAGGCCGTTAAGGTATTCTTCACAAACAAGACAAGCAAAGAGGAAATCATATTTGATAAGTTCTTTTATTTCTCCAACTTAGAAAATAGTCTGTTAGATAAATTTCCCTAAAAGACTTATAAGCAGATCTGTTAGATTCCTAAAAACTTGCTTAATTTGAGACATTAGGCTAGTAACAGACCCTTCAGTATGATTAATTACATCCTTATCACTATCCTTGATAGTATCTTCAGAAGGGGACTCAGGTAAGGGATTTTCCACCTTCTCTACTACTTCTGTTCCCTCTGGTGCCTCTGTTTTCTCAGTTTCTTCCTTGAAAACAGCCTGATAAATAGCTCGGGCATCTGGAGCACTGCCAAGATAGCCAGAAACCAATTGACCATTTTTGAGACGAATGACACTTGGAGTCCCTGGAATTCCTAGCTTATCAAATAGTATTTTACGAGACTCACGGTCCAACTGATCCGAATCTGTATTGTAATAAAGAAGCTGACCATCAATCAGCGTATTGAAATCCTTCAAAACTGGAGAATTTTGACGACAATAGTAGCAAGTTGGCCGGCCAACATAAAGAATATGGTCCCCACCATCTTCAGTCAACATATTTGTGACATCACTGTAAGAGACTTGCTTCAGGTTTTCAAGATTCTTTTCATAAGTTTCAACCGAAACCTCTTCGGACCTCACTTCTGTCTCAGCCACTCCTGTCTGTGATGACGGAAGAAGATAATTTTCCTTTGCCTCACTATTAGATTCAGCCTTCTCAACCACTTGTTCGGAGGCTGTTTCGGAAGAATTCTGTACATTATCTACCTGACTATTCTCAACAAAATTATTGGATAATTCGATTGTAGATTCCTTAACATCTAACTCATCCGCTGCTCCACTAAGCACCGCCAACTGGCAAGTACCTAAAACAAAACTCGCCATCAAAATAAATTGTATTTTCTTCATGTATTCTCCTTATTTGTTTACTGTGTGACATCTTACTTTTTACCCATTAACAATAGCAAGGGTACCATAACACTAATTACCATGTTTCTCTCCTTTTTCTATTTAATTAGCACTTTAGCTACTAAGTCCAAGCTATGACTTCATTATAAGAGCTTAACAAGATAAAAAATAGTGACATAAATGTCACTATTCCATAGAATTAAAGACAAAAAGAAAAGGCTAAGTATATAAACTCAACCTGAGACTATAGCAATCAACAGAGAAAATCATTTCTCCTTGTCCCTACCCGCTACCATAAGCGCAAACAAAGAAAAAGCTAGCGAAAGTGTTGACCAGACGAGACAATGGTCAATAAAGGCATCGCCTTCGGTGAAACTTAGCGTAGCATTTATCATCACAATAAATAGCCAGACGATCACGATAACAATGCTTAAACTTCTAATAAGATTATTCTTCTGTTTATCCATATTACTCTTTCCCATATTTGGTACTCATGGTAACTTCTAATCACCATAAGGGTATTTTCTTTTCAACCACCATCTATTCCAACCCAATCGTTCAGGTAAGGTTTGAGGTCTAGATACAAAATCACCCCCTGTGACATTTTCTAACGTTTCAGTAGTGAGCTCTTCACCATATGCCTTAGTTCGCATTCTTATTTCTCCTTTCTTTTCAAAAATAAATACAGCAATAACCACTTGAACTATACAAAGATTAAGTCGTCTTGGAGACCTAGTGGGTTTGGCTATAAGGCCATTATAAGTTCTCCCTTTTCAAAAAAATAGTGACATAAATGTCACTATCACTGAACACAAAAATCCAGGCCTTTATAAGACCTGTTCCAAAACTTGTTTATTTCTACGGTGTTTCAGAATAAGATAAAAAATAACCTCAAAAAGGAGAAAAGTAAAATAAAGTCCTAAAACGTAAAGCAAAGTTTCCCATTTATCTGTTGCTGATTGAAAATGGCCGTGATAATCCACTGTACGGATGCTGATCAAAAGACAAACATCTTGATATTGTGTCATAATATCGTTTGGCTTCGTATCCAGAAAACGATTTTTAACCATAGTCTGACTCCTGTATGTTTTTTTCTTAACAAGAGAATACCAAACTCAACTTAAACCAGCCTAAAGCAAAAAAGACTCAAAGAGCCTTTTTCCTTTATATCAATTTTTCTTTCAGATATTGTCCTGTGTAGCTTTCTGGAACAGTGGCTACTTCCTCTGGAGTCCCTGTAGCTACGATGGTACCTCCACCGACACCGCCTTCAGGACCCAAATCAATGATATGGTCTGCGGTCTTGATAACATCCAGATTGTGCTCAATCACGAGAACAGTGTTGCCATCGTCCGCAAAACGCTGAAGCACCTTCAAAAGACGTGCAATGTCATCTGTATGAAGACCCGTCGTCGGTTCATCCAGAATGTAGAAGGACTTCCCAGTAGAGCGTTTGTGCAACTCACTAGCCAGTTTCATACGTTGAGCTTCACCACCTGAGAGGGTTGTTGCTGGTTGTCCCAAGGTCACATACCCAAGCCCCACATCCTTGATCGTCTGCACCTTACGAGCAATCTTAGGAATAGCCGCAAAGAAGTCAACCGCGTCATCAACTGTCATATCCAGAATCTCCGCGATATTTTTCCCTTTATAACGAACCTCTAGGGTCTCAGAATTATAGCGTGTGCCATGACAAACCTCACAAGGGACATAAACATCAGGCAAAAAGTGCATCTCAATCTTGATAATACCATCACCAGAGCAGGCTTCACAACGGCCACCCTTGACATTGAAAGAGAAACGCCCCTTCTTGTAACCTCGAATCTTGGCTTCATTGGTTTGGGCAAAAAGATCACGAATATCGTCAAAGACGCCTGTGTAAGTCGCTGGATTAGAACGAGGTGTACGCCCAATTGGACTTTGGTCAATATCAATCAAACGCTCGATATGCTCGATTCCTGTCACTGATTTGTGTTTACCTGGCTTCTCACTATTGCGATTGAGCTCTTGGGCAATTTTTTTCTTGAGAATTCCGTTAACCAAAGTTGATTTTCCTGAACCAGAAACACCTGTGACTGCAATCAACTTTCCAAGTGGAAACTTAACAGACACATTCTTAAGGTTATTTTCGCTAGCTCCTGTAACCTCGATAAAACGACCATTACCTACACGACGTTCCGTCGGTACAGGAATTGATTTGGCACCTGACAGATATTGCCCAGTGATTGACTTCTTGTTCTTAGCCACTTCCTCTGGGGTTCCAGAGGCCATGATTTGACCACCAAAAGCACCAGCACCAGGTCCCACATCGATAAGCCAGTCAGCCTCACGCATGGTATCTTCATCATGCTCCACCACAATCAAGGTGTTGCCCAGGTCACGCATCTTTTTAAGACTTGAAATCAAGCGATCATTGTCACGCTGATGAAGCCCAATAGAAGGCTCATCCAAAACATATAGGACTCCAGAAAGGTTAGAGCCAATCTGTGTCGCCAAACGGATACGCTGACTCTCACCACCTGAAAGAGTTCCAGCCATACGAGAGAGAGTCAAATAATTAAGGCCGACATTATTTAAGAAAGTCAAGCGATCCTTGATTTCCTTAACAATTGGACGAGCGATCACTCCCTCGTTTTCACCTAATTCAAGGTTATCGATTTCCTTAAGATGATCTGAAATAGACAAATCAGAGATTTGACCAATATTGAGACCATTCTCACCACCAACACGAACTGAGAGTGCTGCTTCGTTAAGACGATAGCCATGACAAGTTGGACATGACAGCTCATTCATATAACCTCGCATGACATTGCGAGTGAAATCACTATTGGTCTCGTGATAGCGACGATTGATATTAGTCACAACCCCTTCAAAAGGAATGTCAATATCACGCACCCCACCAAAATCATTAACATAATGGAAATGGAATTCACGATCCCCAGATCCGTAGAGAATCAAATCTTGTTCTTCTTTTTTAAGATCTTCAAATGGCGTATCCATATCCACGCCGAACTGCTCCATAGCCTGCTCAAGCATGGCTGGATAATAGTTGGACGAAATAGGATTCCAAGGCGCCAGAGCACCTTCACGTAAGGTCTTACTAGCATCAGGGATAACCAAATCCATATCAACTTCTAGTTTATTACCCAAACCATCACAGGTCGGACAAGAGCCAAATGGCGCATTGAATGAAAAGAGACGAGGCTCCAACTCTGGCACTGTGAAGCCACAAACCGGACAAGAATAATGTTCTGAGTAAAGCAGCTCATTATCATCCATAGTATCCACAATCAAGTAGCCATCTGCTAAACGTAGGGCCGCCTCAACCGAATCAAAGAGACGACTACGGATACCATCCTTATTCACCAAGCGGTCCACACCCACTTCGATATTATGCATCTTAGACTTAGACAACTCTGGCACTTCTGTGACATCGTAAATCTCACCATCTACACGAACACGAACATAACCGTCCTTTTGTACACGCTCAAAAACGGCCTTGTGTTGCGCTTGTCTACGACGAACAATCGGCGCTAAAATTTGCATACGTGTACGCTCAGGAAGAGCTAGAACCTCGTCCACAATCTGTTCCACAGAGGACGACTGAATGGCTCCATGACCATTAGGACAATAAGGGACACCCACACGCGCATACAGAAGACGAAGATAGTCATTAATCTCTGTTGCCGTTCCGACCGTCGAACGAGGGTTTTTGCTTGTTGTTTTCTGGTCAATGGAGATAGCAGGACTCAAACCATCCATCGAGCCCACATCAGGTTTCTCCATATTACCCAAAAACTGACGAGCATAAGCCGAGAGACTTTCAACATAACGACGTTGCCCCTCTGCATAGATGGTATCAAAGGCCAAGGAAGACTTCCCAGAACCTGACAAACCCGTCACCACCACCAGTTTATCACGCGGAATCTCCACATCAATATTTTTTAAATTGTGAGCTCTTGCTCCATGAATCACTCC
>OGJL01000672.1_pt1 | contig 11453 bp, 8 predicted proteins | sample 1572291 | NCBI WGS metagenome assembly OGJL01 (sample SAMEA2582082, study PRJEB24529) | metagenome | biome: Human gut stool | place: China | collected 2011
ATTTGCAGAGGTTGGGTGAGCGTCTCTTACAACATAAGATTGGAGCTATCGTAGCTATCGAACCCGCTACGGGAGAGATTCTCTGCATGGTGTCTTCTCCCACCTTCGATCCTCATCTGATGATTGGCCGCCAGCGTGGAAAGAACCATCGGATGTTGCAGAGGGACAGGCGGAAACCTTTGCTGAATCGTGCGATTATGGGAGCGTATCCTCCGGGTTCTACTTTTAAGACTGCGCAGGCATTGACATTCTTGCAAGAAGGTATTATTCATGAAGACTACCCGACTTTTCCTTGTGCGCATGGTTTCAATTATGGAAGTCTGCATGTAGGTTGTCATGGGCATGGCTCTCCTTTGTCGTTGATTCCAGCAATAGCCACTTCGTGTAATTCTTACTTTTGTTGGGGATTGTTCCGCATGTTTAGCGACAAGAAGTATGGTTCTCCGCAAAACGCCATTACGGTGTGGAAAGACCATATGGTTTCACAAGGATTTGGCTATCGTCTCGGCACAGATCTTCCCGGAGAGCAGCGCGGTTTAATTCCTAATGCAAAATTCTATGATAAAGCATACCGGGGTTCTTGGAATGGGCTGACTGTCATCAGTATCTCTATCGGGCAGGGCGAAATCCTTACCACTCCATTGCAGATTGCCAATTTGGGAGCGACCATTGCCAACCGGGGACATTTTATTACTCCACATATTGTCAAGGAGATACAAGATCATGAGTTGGATAGCATCTACCGCACTCCGCGTGTAACTTCGATTGACCGGGAATACTACGACGAGGTTGCGGAGGGTATGCGCGCTGCTGTTACCGGAAGCACAGGCAGTGCAACTTGCCGCATGGTGGGGACTATTCTGCCGGGCGTGGAGGCATGCGGAAAAACCGGTACGGCACAGAACCGCGGTAAGGACCACTCCGTATTTATGGGATTTGCTCCGATGAACAACCCTAAGATTGCAATCGCAGTTTATGTGGAGAATGGCGGTTTCGGTGCAACTTACGGAGTGCCTATCGGCGCTATGATGATGGATCAGTATCTGCATGGCAAGTTATCGCCGGAGAATGAGATACGTGCGGAGGAATTCAGTAATCGCATAATACTGTACGGAGACGAAGAAAGATAGTAAACGGTCGAATATCGAGAGAACAAATGGTAAGAAGAGAGAATATATGGAAATCGTTGGATTGGGTGACAATCGCAATCTACCTGATTCTGATTGTGTTTGGCTGGTTCAGCGTCTGCGGGGCAAGCTATGACTATGGTGATCGTGACTTTCTTGATTTCTCCACTCGTGCCGGTAAACAATTTATGTGGATTGTCTGCTCGTTTGGGTTGGGGTTTGTCTTGCTGATGCTGGAGGATACGCTCTACGATATGTTTTCTTACATTATATATATAGGGCTCATTCTATTGTTGATTATAACTATCTTTATCGCTCCTGACACTAAGGGGTCGCGCTCATGGTTGATTCTGGGACCTGTCAGCCTGCAGCCCGCCGAATTTGCTAAGTTTGCTACGGCGTTGGCGTTGGCTAAGTATATGAGTGCCTATTCATTTACTATGAAAAACTGGAAGAATACATTGATGCTGGCTTTTCTTATTCTTCTGCCGTTGGTACTGATTATACTTCAAAGGGAAACAGGTTCTGCATTGGTGTATACCGCTTTCTTTCTGATGCTTTATCGTGAAGGTATGCCCGGAGTGGTGCTCTTTTCCGGTATTTGCGCTGTGGTATATTTTGTGGTGGGAATCCGTTTTGACCAGGTTCTTATAGCAGATACCCCAACCCCAATCGGAGAGTTTGCCGTATTGTCGATGGTGCTGCTTTTCGCCGGTGGAATGGTTTGGGTATATAAAAAGAGGTGGGAGCCGGCTCGTAATATTATCGGTGGCTCTTCTGTGGTATTGCTCATAGCTTATATTATTTCAGAGTATGTCGCCCCTTTCAATCTTGTATGGGTGCAATGGGGATTATGTGTGGTTGTAACGTTTTATTTGTTTTATCTTTCTTTGCGCGAGCGCCATTTGAGTTATCTTCTTATAGGCTTGTTTGCCATAGGCTCGATAGGCTTTCTTTATTCCAGCGATTATTTCTTCAATAAAGTATTGGAACCTCACCAGCAGATCCGCATTAAAGTTGTGTTGGGTATGGAAGAAGATCTGACAGGGGCGGGGTATAACGTAAATCAGTCGAAAATAGCCATTGGGTCAGGCGGCTTGACAGGGAAAGGCTTTCTGAACGGTACGCAAACCAAACTTAAATACGTTCCTGAACAAGATACGGATTTTATCTTCTGTACAGTGGGCGAGGAAGAGGGTTTTATTGGTTCAACGGCCGTTTTGCTTCTGTTCCTGGCACTGATACTTCGTCTGATAGTACTGGCAGAACGGCAACAGTCTGCATTTGGGAGGGTGTACGGATACTCGGTGCTGAGTATTTTTCTGTTTCATCTTTTCATTAATATAGGAATGGTACTTGGGCTGACTCCCGTAATAGGTATCCCTCTGCCTTTCTTTAGTTATGGAGGTTCTTCGTTATGGGGCTTTACGATACTGTTGTTCATATTCCTGCGTATCGATGCGGGAAGAAATAGAAGACTGGTGTAATATCCTCGCAGGGATATGTGATGTTATCGTCGTAGTTTGATTCCTACATCGTTGATGCCGGGTAGAATGTCATCCGGTAATGTATAAGCTATCTTGAAGAGGTAATTGCCGGACCTCCCTATTTTGATGCTGCCGGCGGAGAATGCCGATTGATATAAACCACCCCAGCCGTCTCCTTTCCAGATTCCTTCTTTGCTGGCTAAGACGGCTTTCAGCGTGTCTACCTGTACTCTTTTGCTTTCCGGATCTTCGTAACCGACCGACAGGTTTATGTTTTGATAAGGATAGGTGTTTCGGTTTCGGATTTCTACGGTCAGTTTGTAGTAAGTCTGTGAGTCGGGCACAGCGACATCAAAAAACAATGTGTCCTGTCTTTTCCAACCTTCTTGGGGAACAGACCGGAAAGTATGATATACAGTCTGTTTATCGCAAGCGCCCAATGCGCCTACGATAAACAGCAGAATGATATATTTCAGATGTTTTGTTTTATTCTTGAACCGGTTTGTCATCTCGAACAGGTTTATCCCCTTGGGGTTTAGGTTTGTTGTTGTGAGGGCGCTTGCGGTTATTGTTGTTCCGTTGCGGGCGTCTCTCATCTCCTTGTGCCCGTTTCTCATTCCCTTGAGGTTTGGACTGCTGTTCTTGCGGTTGCGGGGTGGCTGGTTGTTCGCTGCCTTGGGGGCGGTTATTGGAACTTTTTTTCTTCTTTTTGTTCCGGTTTCCATTATTATTTCCGTTACCGTTGTTGCCGTCTCCGCTATTTTTGTTTTTGCGGTTACGGTCGAAGCGGGTCAGACTTTCCTGTTCCAGCAAGTCCACCGGCTTCTTAGGTTCGGAGCGGGGTGTTTCTTCCAATAGATAATCCGGCTTGATTCCTCTTTTATTCAGGCCGATAACTTCAAAGGCGCGCCTGCCGCTGATTGTGACCAGATTGGCCGGAATGTTTTTATCAGTGGAATAGGTTATCTGATTGTTGAGGATATCAGCTTTGAAGAAATAGAAAACACCGTCTTTGGTTTCCAACTCGATTTCTTTGGAAGGGAGGCGTTTTTGTGCTTCCACATAGCAATCTACTTCGTAGTTGAGACAGCATTTCAATTTGGCGCATTGTCCGGCCAGTTTCTGCGGATTCAGTGAGATGTCCTGAAAGCCGGCTGCACTGGTCGATACGGAAACAAAGGACGTCATCCACGTAGCGCAGCACAGCTCACGACCGCAAGGTCCGATACCGCCGATGCGGCCGGCTTCTTGGCGGGCACCGATCTGTTTCATTTCGATGCGCACGTGAAAAGCGTCGGCAAGCACCTTAATTAGTTGGCGGAAGTCTACGCGTTCATCGGCAATGTAGTAGAAAATAGCTTTGTTGCCGTCTCCTTGATATTCCACATCACCGATTTTCATGTTGAGGTTGAGGTCGAGGGCTATCTGGCGGGCACGAATCATTGTGCTGTGCTCACGTGCTTTCGCTTCATTGTACTTATCCATATCCACCTGTTTGGCTTTGCGGTAGATACGTTTTATGTCCGCTTCCGACTTTATATTTGCTTTGCGCATTTGTAACGGGACGAGCCGGCCGGTGAGGGTCACCACGCCTATATCATGTCCGGGAGTAGCTTCTACTGCCACTATATCACCTTTTTCCAAAGGTATTTTATTGCTGTTGCGGAAGTAACCTTTACGGGTGTTTTTAAACTGGATTTCCACCATTTCCGATTCTTCTGCATTGCCGGGAATGTCGGCAAGCCAATCATAGGTGTTCAGTTGCTTGTCTTGCCTGCCGCAGCTTTTACAGCAGAGACCGCCGCTTCCGTTATGTAGTTTAAATTCCATCTCTTTCTTTATTTATTTACGATTCAAATTCTCTTTATATTAATTCTCTTATCTTATTGTTTTATCATCCCATCATTTGGAAATATCCTCCTACGATATTTTTTTCTCACTGTTTCAATAATACAATCATTTTCAGGGAGAAATCAAAGAATACCATGCGGGCGTTCACGTTCTGCTCAATGTGTATCTGCGCTTCACTTAGTTCGTCCATGATTCCTATCACATTACGTTCGTTGACAAACGGGGCAAAGCGGGTGGCGAAGTTCTGTTCGGGCAGAGTCATGTAATTCATTTCTTTCCGGTGTAGGTTATAGATGAAGTTTTCCCGTATCATGCGCTGGCAATATTCCAGAAAGTTCTTTTGACGTTCGCGTCCCATTGCAGCCAGTTGTTCGCTCCATTGTTTCATCTCCCGTATTTTTCGTTGATAGGAAAGACGCATTAGGCTGATGAACAGATTAAAAAAGAGTTCGTTCTCTTCGTTCAGGTGGATCGTCTCCAATGCTTTGATGAAGTTCCCATTTGCCAGATGCGCTATGGTCTGGCTGTCTATGGGCTGTACGCCATACTTTCGTTGCAAGGCGTCTGCTATGCTCGTTTCCTCTATTTTGCGGATATTGAAACGCTGTGTACGGCTGAGGATAGTGGACAATATCATCTCGGGAGCTTCGGATACCAGAAGAAATACCGTTTTTTCAGGAGGCTCTTCCAATAATTTTAATAATTTGTTGGCACAGACTTCATGCATCTTTTCCGGAAGCCATACGATAGTCACCTTATATCCGCCTTCACTGGATTTCAAACTGAGTTTACGGGTGATTTCATCGCTTTCCTTTGCGTAGATAATTGCCTGCCCGTTTTCCGCTCCCATTGCGTTCAACCAATGGTTCAGCGAAAAATAAGGATTGTTCAGCACAAAGTGTCTCCAATCGGCTATGTAGTCGTCACAGACTTCCTTCTTCCCTTTGGCGCTTTTCACTATGGGGAATACGAAGTGTACGTCCGGATGTACCAGTTTATTCCATTTTACACACGAGGGACACGTACCGCATGCGTCAGTCTCCGTACGGTTCGGGCAACAGATATAACGGGCGTAAGCCAAAGCAAGCGGAAGCTTTCCGGTTCCTGCCGGGCCGCAGAAAAGTTGTGCATGAGGGATACGTCCTTCCTGCACTTCTTGTATCAATCGCTGTTTGGCTGCTTCCTGGCCGATTACATCTTTAAAAAACACGACGGTGATATTTAAGTTAATAAATTTGTCTGGCTACTTCCTTAATGCTGTTTACCGCACCTATGGAATAGAAATGAATACTGGGAATATGGTGTTTCATTAATTCCTTGCATTGCTGTACGCACCATTCAATGCCCACTTGTTGCGCTTCGGCGTCATTCTTGCATTTCAATACTTCTTTTGTCAGCTCTTCGGGTAGGTCCACTTTGAATGTTTTGGGTATCATACTGAGTTGCGACAACTTTTTAAATGGCTTGATGCCCGGTATGATAGGGATGGTAACTCCTGCTTGGCGGGCACGTTCCACAAAATCGAAATATTTCCGGTTGTCGTAGAATAATTGGGTAACGGCATATTCTGCTCCGTTTTCCATTTTCTTTTTCAGCCAATAGATATCCGTATCGATGTTGGGAGCCTCTTCGTGCTTTTCCGGATAGCAGGCTACTCCGTATGAAAAGGGGGTATTTGTTACCGTCATTTCGGAACCATCTACAAAAATGCCCTTATTGAACTGATTAATCTGATCTTGCAACTCAATGGCATGCAGGTAACCGTTGCTTTCGGGCGTAAAAGCGGATTCATGCTTCGCCTTGTCTCCGCGCAGCACCAAAAGGTCTGTAATATTTAGAAACTGCAGGTCGAGCAATACGTATTCGGTATCTTCACGACTGAAGCCGCTACAAAGAATATGCGGTACCACCGTTATATTATATTTGTTTTGGATGGCTGCAGCAACAGATACGGTGCCCGGACGGCGGCGAAGTCTGTTGCGTTGGAACAGTCCGTTGCCGAGGTCCTTGTACACGTACTCGCTGCGGTGTGTGGTTATATTGATGTATTTAGGGTCAAATTCCCGTAATGTATCTATCGTTTCGTACAACTTTTCGATGCCTGTGCCTTTCAGCGGGGGCAATATCTCAAAAGAAAAAGCTGTTTTTTCGTTACTGTTTATCAGATCGATTACTCTCATTTCTTCTTCGTTGTCTTTGTCTAATTGGCAAAATCCTTGCACATTGGGAACAAAAATACGAAAAAGAAATGAGAAATGCCCCGAAGGACAGGCTATTCTTTTATGCAACGGACGGAAAATCCGTTATAGTACTTCTTACCTTCCGGTTTGACGGAGTTTTTAAATTCAATGTCATTATTGCTGTTTGTGATTATCACTACTTTGTCCAATTGTTCCTGCATGCCGTTGCGTGTCCAATAGGCGGTTGATGAAGCCGGGTTTACTAAAGTTGTTGCATTATCCCTTTCCAGCAGCAATCCTTTGGGGGCGATGCCGAATCCTGTCTCATTTGTCGCCGGGTTGGTATCCGAACTCCATGTTCCTGCTTTTTTCAGTGCGGAAGCATTTCCGGCTATGTACTCTTTTAACCTGTTCCAATCATTGTCCGACGGTATTCTCCAGTCCAGTGGAGCTAATTTGCCGGTAAGTACCGCCTCGCCGTTATAAAGCAGGAAGCCGGGAACGGAATATTGGAAACATCTGTCTCCTGTTCCTAATATCTTTTGTATAGGGATGTTTTTACTGTCGTTGTAGTAGGCGGTTTGCAGATCCTCTCTCATCCAGTATTGTGTTCCTATTTTTACGATAGGATAAGATTGCAATATTCCGTTCCGTATATCTCTGATTGTGTAGCTGCTTACATTGACAGTCAATGCTTTGTCGGGCTTTTCTGTAACAATCTTCAGGTCTCCGTCGATGTAGAATTTTTCAATGGGGCCGGAGTGTCCACCTGTATAAGCCAGTGAGTTGTCCGTTTCATTCCAGCTTACTTTGCCGCCATGCGTTGCGGCGGTTTTGTCGGGCAGTTGTAAAACGGTTCCATTGTTCAGGTCGGTCCGACCGTTGTCCGATACGGGGTAGACCACAATGGCTTTGGAATTTATTGCATCATCGGCAGGGGTATGGAGATATTCCCGGCAGATCTCTGCTACCGGTTTCCCCTGGCGATATACTCTATATACACCGGATGTCTTGAACGACAAAGAGGCTGTGTGGATAGCAGTGATGTCATATTCATTTTCGCTGTCTCCTTGTTCGCTTGCTCCCCATTCTTTGATGCTGGCGATTACGCCGGTCAGGGATTCGCCGGCATTTTGTAATGCGTTGATCTGGATTTCCAATTCCGTATCTTCTTTGATAATGGCTGAGGGCAGGGAGCAGGCATAGATTTTACCGTTCCATTCTAAGCTGAAAGCCTGTTTGCTGTCGGAATGTGTTTGCGGAATGACAATGAACTCTTTACCGGACAGTCCGTTGTCGGTCTCCTTCCATACGCCGGAAGGTATAATGTCCGTTTCACTTTCTTCATCCACTTCGGATAGTTCGTCCGATTGCAGGTCGTATAGCGCCTGTGTCCTGAAGCCGGTAGCTATGATCCGGGGATTGGCTTTGAGCATATCATTTACGTTCTCTCCGTCTTTGGGAGTAAGAACTATTTTTATTTTTGCAAATTGATGCTTGTAGGTCAGTCTTACGGCTTCTTTACTGTTGGCAATGTTTTCGGTTCGTGCTGTCATGAAATCGGATAAGCTGTAATTGGAGGATTTGCTCTGATCCGCCTGTACTGTGACATGCAGTAAAGAACTGCCTCCGCCCATTCCGGCTGCCTGATAGGGATAATAGCTTATAAAATCCAGAGTGGCATCTCCTTCCGGATAGAAAACTTCTTTCTTGGGAATCAGTGTTGTCCCTTCACCACATTCCAAAAGCAGATTGTCGATGTAACGCTGTTCGCTTAAGCCGTTACCGGTCAGCATGGCAAATACACCCATTCTGTCTCCGGTCTCAAATGTGTTTTTCGTTATTTTAGTGTTGCCCTTGCTCGCTTTTGCAACAAAGGAGATGGGAATATTGCTTTCCCGGATTTCATCATTGATTTGATTGACGCAAGAAACAGCCGCTATGGCAAAAACAAAACACAACAGAATACTGCCTTTCTTGAAAAGGTCTTTTTGGTTTTTCATATATAATAATTTGTAAGACGGAAATCTTCCCGTCTTTGGTTCATTCTCAAATACTTGTGTGTGTCGAGAAATTTAGATTGAGAGGAACCGCAATTATATAAGAAAGTTATTTACTCTTTCTGCTGCTTGCCAGCCGTTGTCACAATTGATTGCTTGGCCTTTTCTTTCTTCTTTTTTGGCACATATAGGTAGATACAGACCGCAAATATATATTAATATTTCGTATCGGCTATTCTAATTCAACAAAAACTTCCGCCAATTATTTACGGCACTCTGATTTTTTATCTAACTTTACACGCTAAAATCGTAAACAGTAATTAGTTAAACCATAGAACAGAGCTTATGCCTTTAAATTTACCCGATAAACTTCCCGCGATAGAGCTGCTGAAAGAGGAAAATATATTCGTTATTGATAATTCGCGTGCAACCCAGCAGGACATTCGTCCGCTACGGATTGTCATACTGAATCTGATGCCGCTGAAGATTACGACGGAGACCGATTTGGTGCGTTTGCTTTCCAACACTCCGTTGCAGGTGGAAATCTCATTCATGAAAATCAAAAGCCATACTTCCAAGAACACTCCGATAGAGCATATGAAAGCTTTCTATACGGACTTTGACAAGATGCGCGACGAGAAATACGACGGTATGATTATTACCGGCGCTCCTGTGGAACAGATGGACTTTGAGGAAGTGACCTATTGGGATGAGATAACCGGAATATTCGATTGGGCGCGTACGCATGTCACGTCCACTCTTTATATCTGCTGGGCGGCGCAAGCCGGGCTCTACCACCATTATGGCGTGCCCAAATATCCGTTGGATGCGAAGATGTTCGGCATATTCGAACATCGTACCTTGCAACCTTTGTATCCTATCTTTCGTGGTTTTGACGATGTGTTCTATGTCCCCCACAGCCGTCATACGGAGATCCGCAAGGAAGACATTCTGAAGGTTCCCGAGCTGACCCTGCTTTCGGAGTCGGAAGATGCGGGAGTGTATATGGTGATGGCGCGTAACGGACGTGAGTTTTTTGTGACCGGCCATTCCGAATATTCTCCTTTGACGCTCGATACGGAATACCGTCGTGACCTGAGCAAGGGACTACCCATTGATATGCCCCGCAATTACTATGTGGACGATGATCCTGACAAGGGGGTGTTGGTGCGTTGGCGGGCTCATGCCAACCTGTTGTTCTCCAACTGGCTGAACTACTTTGTATATCAGGAAACTCCGTTCAATATTGAAGAGATCAAGTAATAATCCCGAAAACTCTGTGGAACTCAGTGTCCCTCTGTGGTGAAAATATGATAAAGCAACGAAAAATAGAACTGTTGGCTCCTGCCAAAAATTTAGAGTGCGGCATTGAGGCTGTCAATCATGGTGCGGATGCGGTGTATATAGGTGCGCCGAAGTTTGGTGCGCGTGCGGCAGCGGTCAATTCCCTGGAAGATATTGCCGCCTTGGCAGAGTATGCCCATTTGTATAATGTACGTGTTTATGTTACGGTGAATACGATCTTGAAAGAAGAAGAACTTGCAGAAACGGAACGGATGATTTGGGATTTGTACCGTATCGGTGTGGATGCGTTGATAGTCCAGGACATGGGGATTACCCGTTTGAACCTGCCGCCTATACCTTTGCATGGCAGTACGCAAATGGACAACCGTACACCGGAGAAGGTCCGTTTCCTGACGGATGCCGGCTTTCGTCAGGTGGTATTGGCGCGCGAGCTTTCACTGCACGAGATACGCAATATCCACGAGGCTTGTCCGGAGACGCCTTTGGAGGTCTTTGTGCATGGTGCGCTTTGTGTGAGTTACAGTGGCCAGTGCTACGTCAGTCAGGCGTGTTTCGGCAGAAGTGCCAATCGGGGGGAGTGCGCACAGTTCTGCCGCCTTCCGTTTAGCTTGGTAGATGCTGACGGAAAAACAATCGTACGTGACAAGCACTTGCTTTCTCTGAAAGACTTGAATCAAAGTGAAGTTCTGGAAGATCTGTTGGATGCCGGAGCTTCTTCTCTGAAGATAGAAGGGCGGCTGAAGGATGTTTCCTATGTGAAGAATGTCACAGCTGCCTACCGCCAAAAGCTGGATGCCATATTTGCCCGTCGTAGAGAGTATGTACGCGCTTCTTCGGGCAGTTGCCGCTTCGATTTCGTTCCTCAGCTGGACAAGAGCTTCAGCCGCGGTTTTACCCACTACTTCTTGCAAGGCCGCGAACGGGAGATATCCTCTTTCGATACGCCGAAATCCCTGGGTGAGGAAATGGGAACGATGAAGGAGCAACGCGGCAATTACCTTACCGTAGCCGGGGTGAAGCCTTTCCATAACGGAGACGGTGTTTGTTTCCTTGATGAGCAGAGCCGTTTGAAAGGTTTCCGTATCAACCGGGTGGATGGTAACAAACTCTATCCGGCAGCGAAGTGCCCCGCATCAAACCGCGTACCCGTCTCTATCGAAATTTCGATCAGGAGTTTGAACGCATCCTTTCCCGCAAGTCTGCCGAACGCAAAATAGGCATTGAGTGGGAACTGGCAGATACCCCTTCGGGCTTTGCCCTGACTGCCGCAGATGAAGACGGGAATCGTGTGACATTGTCATTCCCCTGTTCAAAAGAGCTGGCGCGTACTCCGCAACAGGAGCATCTGCGTACCCAGCTTGGCAAATTAGGTAACACCCCTTTTGAGGTCGTGGCTTTGGGAGGTATGGACGATACTTCTGTGAAGGCTGCTCCCGCTGTTGTGATCAACCTGTCGCATAACTGGTTCATACCGGCTTCGGTGATAGCAGATTGGCGTCGCCA
>OGJL01000688.1_pt1 | contig 11096 bp, 10 predicted proteins | sample 1572291 | NCBI WGS metagenome assembly OGJL01 (sample SAMEA2582082, study PRJEB24529) | metagenome | biome: Human gut stool | place: China | collected 2011
TGTAGACCTGCAAAGAGCTGCATCAAAAAGCGGATTTATGAATCTGCAAACGGACAGCCGGAACTTTCCACCGCAGAAGAAGTAAATGTGAAAAACATGGAGGCTTTCTTATGAACAAATTGCTTTCCTGCCACTATAACATGGATACCAACCGGGTGGAAGCCCGATTTGCGGACGGCTCTGCCGTTGCCATCGACTGCATCGCCGTGGAGGACGAATACGGCAACACCTCGGCACAGCAGGCAGAGCTGGACTGGCTGCTATACAATAAGCCTTTGGAGTATGCCCAGATGGTGTTGAGCGGCGAGATTGAGCATTATCTCTCACTTGGTTGCGACCACGGCAGGCTGGAAGATCAATGATATAACAAACACAGCCCCGCTTTGGCGAGGGGGAAGCCAAAGCGGGGCTGTATTCAATGAAGGAGAAATGAAGGGAATATCAGGTTTTACAGGTCCAGTTCAAACTGTTCTGCCGTAACAGTTGCTTTGCCATCGGCAGCAAAGGTGATGCCATCGGCAGACTGCGGGGTGTAGATCCATGCGGTCATGGTCTGCTCACCGTCATTGACGAAAACTTCGATGCTGTTCTTATCCAGCAGGATGCGGAGCTTGAGCGCACCGTTCTGGCTGCGGACCTTGCAGCTGCGGCGGTGAACAATGTCGGCACGGGAACCGGCATAGCTGCGATCCAGCGTCAGCTCGGAGGTGTAGGAATCGTAGGTCAGGCTGGTGTGATGGTCTGCGTCAGCGGCCAGCTTCAGGGTAAAGGAGCGGTATTCGCCGGGCTGCACCGTGACGGTCAGGTCGGCCACACGGCCCTTGATGCCCTCCAGCGTTGTTTCGCCTTGCACCGTCACATTTTCGTGGAAGGTGCGCTTGCCGTGGACGGCATCCAGCTCCCGCACGGGGGTCTGAAGAATGCGCCCATCCTTGATGTGCAGCTCCCGAGGGCAGATGGTCTGCCCGAACCACTTGCAGCCCTGGGGCTTATCCTCGGTGTCCGACCAGGTCTGCAGCCATGCGGTCATGATGCGGCGGCCATCCGGGGCAAGGGTGGTCTGGGTGGCGTAGAAGTCGATGCCGCCGTCCATCAGCTGCACGTTTTCCTTGGTGAAGGTGTGGGTGGCTTCGTCGTAGCTGCCGATGAAGGCAATCACGTTGTGACCGTTGTGGAACTCGCCCTTGGGCAGCATCTCCATGGGACCGAGCATCAAGACCTGCTTGCCGTCCAGTGGGAAGAAGTCCGGGCACTCCCACATTTTGCCGTACTGATTGTTGCAGCGTTCCAGCACCGTGACAAAGTGCCAGTCGAAGCCGTCCTTGCTCTGGAACAGTGCCGCTGCGCCGCTGCCGTCCTCGGCCAGGCAGACGGTGACGGCGGAGTGGGTCAGCACCGGGTTGCAGGCAGGCTTTTCGTAGTTGAGACCGTCACCAATGGCAATGCTCTGGGTCTGGATGTCCCGCATCTCCCCATTGGGCTGCTTTTCTGCCACCACACTGGTGTACATCAGCAGCTGCCTGCCGTCATCCATCTCGGTGGCAGAGCCGGAGAAGCAGCCGGGGCCATTGTCTGCCGGAGAATCCGGTGCAAGCGCACAGGGCAGATACTCCCAGTGCAGCAGGTCGGTGCTGACGGCGTGACCCCAGTGCATGGGCGCCCACCGCACATCGTAGGGGTTATACTGATAGAACTGGTGATACTTCCCTTTATAATAAGAGAAACCGTTGGGATCGTTGAGCCAGCCCACATAAGGGGTCATGTGGTAAGCAGGGCGTTCCGCCGGGGTAATGGCAGCGCCGTGCTCGGCCTCGTAGGCGCGGGCTTTTTGTAAAGTCAAATCGTTCATGGAATCCTCCAAAGGAAAGAATTCTTATGCGTAGTAAGCATCCAGATATTTCTGCAGAATGCCCAGATAGTCGGACAGGCCGTAGTCTTCCAGCTTGCTCAGATATTCGTTCCACTCTGCATCCGTAGTGCCGTTCATGATCCAGTTGGCCTTCTGCGTATTCATGTAGGTCTGCAGATCTGCCTGCAGGTTAGAGACCTGCTCGGTGTCCTCGTTGCTCATAAAGACATTGGGATAGACATAATCGTTGTTCATATCCGGGGTGTAGATCTCCTTGATCCAGTCCAGACGATACTGTGCATCGTCCGGGCAGGTAACGTATACACCATAGTAATCATCCAGAACCGCCAGAGGTCCACTGACACACTGCGCTTCACGGACTTCCACGGGAGAAGCATCGCCCAGAGGAGCGTGCTTCAGCATGGGCTCGCCCTTATCGTTGGTGGACAGTTCAAAGATGTTAAAGCCTTCCGCATCGCCGTAGGTGCCCCAGTTGTTCTGCGGAGACTGGAGGGGTGCGTACATCTGATCCAGCCATGCGCAAACCAGTGCGGGGTTCTCCGCCTTTGCGGTGACAACGCACCTGCCGCGGGCAAAGCCGCTGGTGAAAGAGCCGTTCTGCGGGGTGATATTCCGGGTATCGGCGGTCAGGGCAGGCAGCGGCTCCCAGTCGGTCAGGTTGTCAATGTTGGCAACATCCCAGCTGAAGCAGACACCATAGCGGCCAGCCTTGCCCTTGGAAACATAGGTGGACCACTCCTGCGTGAAGCACTCCGGGTCAATGAGCTTCTCGGCATACAGCTTGTGCAGCCAGTCCAGACCATCGCGGTAGCCCTGCTGGGTGGCGGCACAGATAACTTTCCGGTCGTTGGTAACGGCTATATGGCGGTCTTTGTCTGCATCGCCGTAGCCTTCGCCAAAGCCATTGATGAGGATGCTGGGGTCCTGATCGCCGTTGTTGACGATGCAGGACATGGGGATGATGTCGCCGTCAATGCCATACTCCGCCTTGATAGAAGCGGCGTTATCACGGAATGCAATCAGCACCTGCTCAAACTCGTCCACCGTGGTGGGCATCGACAGACCGAGGAAGTTCAGCCACTTGGTATTGATGAAGCTCATGTTGCCAATGGTCTGGATGGCGGTCTTTTCTGAGCCGAGCTGCTCGATCCAGGGCAGTGCCCAGATGTGGCCATCGCTGTCGGTGCACATGGTGCGGTACTCCGGGTACTGCTCAAAGACCTTCTGGAGATAAGGCATATTGTTGTCAATGTAGTCTTCCAGATTGAGGATGACACCCTGATCTGCGTAGCGCAGCAGATTGCTGTCGGTAAAATCAGCAGTAAAAACAAAATCCGTCAGGGTGTTGGGGTTGGACATATTCAGGGTGATCTTATCGCTCCACTGGTCGGACTGGATGGCGGTCCAGTCGATGTGCACATTGGTCTGCTCTTCCAGACGCTTGAAGATGGTGCGGTTGTTCGGCTCGGGTTCGCTGCCCACAGGGAAGCTGGTCATACCGGTAAAGGTGACCTTTTCGGACAGCGGAAATGTAACGGCACCGGTCACGTCCACAGCTGCGGCAGCAGAATTACCGCTGCCGGTGGATTTGCCGCCGCCACAGGCAGACAGAGCAGCGGCAGAGCCCGCCAGAGCGCAGACCTTGAGGAAGTTGCGGCGAGAGATCAGCTTTTTCATGGTATTTTCTCCTTTTTTATGTTTCTTTTTTCGTGTAACAGATGAGCGTACCGGCTTATAAAATTCTGGAATATCCTCAGCCTTTAATGGAACCAGCCATGATGCCGGCATCAAAATACTTCTGGAAGAAGGGATACATCACCAACAGCGGCAGACTGGAAATAATAATGGTTGCATATTTGAGCAGCTCTGCCATCTTGGCACGTTCGGCAGTGCTCTGGATATCTGCGATCATGCCGGATTCCGGCTGGCTCTGGATCAGGATGGAACGCAGCACCAGCTGCAGCGGCTGCTTCGATGCGCTGTTCAGGTAGATCATGGCGTCAAAGTAGCTGTTCCACATTGCCACGAACTGCCACAGAGCCAGAACTGCCACCACCGGCATACAGACGGGCAGCAGGATCTTGAAGAAGTAAAGCATCTCGCTGGCTCCATCCACATCCGCAGCTTCGCGCAGCTCACGCGGGATGCCTTGATAATAGGTACGGGCAATGATCATGTTCCACACGCTGAATGCTCCCGGCAGAATGACCGCCCACATGGAATCCAGCAGACCCAGATTGTTGATGAGCAGGTAGGTGGGGATCAGACCGCCGCTGAAAAACATCGTGATCACAAACAAGGTGTTGAAGATTGCTTTGCCTTTGAAGTCCGGCAGCGACATGGGATAAGCGGCAAGCATCGTCACAGCTACCGAGATGATGGTGAAGATGATCGAGTAAAGTATTGCGTTCTTGAAGCCGACCCAGATCTGCTTGTCCGAAACGACACGCTGGTAAGCATCCAGACTCCACTTGCTGAAATCAAAGGAGATACCCTTGTTTTGCAGAGTGACCGGGTCCATAAAGGACGCGATGACGATGTAGATCATCGGAACGATGATCGCCAGCAGGAACAAGCCCAGAAGTGCGTAGCCGCAGTACAGGATGATCTTATCTTGTCTGGTGTAGAGGGCCATTTTTGATTTTTTCTGTTTTGCCATGGTAAACCCCTCCTTACAAGCCCTTGCCATCGTTCATTTTGGCAACGACCTTGTTCACTGCGATCAGCAGGATGACGTTGACAACGGTGTTGAACAGACCGACTGCCGTGGAAAAGCTGTAATCGCCGTCCAACAGGCCCTTTTTATAAACGTACGTTGCAATGATCTCGGCAGTGTTCAGGTTCAGGTCGGTTTGCAGGGCATAGGCTTTTTCAAAACCGATGCTCATGATGTTGCCTGCCTGCAGGATAAACTGAATCACGACCATATCCTTAATGGCGGGCCACTCCACCGTCATGATCTGCTGGATCAGGTTTGCGCCGTCGATCATCGCAGCTTCCTTCAGATCTTTGCTGGCGTTAGAAAGGGATGCGGTGTACATGATGGATGCCCAGCCGGCACCCTGCCAGATGCCGCTGATGATGTAGATGGGGCGGAACGCTTCCGGCAGCGTCATGAAGTTGATGCTGGTGTGAAGCAGGCCGTTCACCGGACCGGTGACACTCAGCAGCACCCGGACGATACCGCACAGCACGATGACCGAGATGAAGTTGGGCATATACAGCACCAGCTGCACCTTCTGCTTGATCTTCTTGCTCTCGATACGGTTGAGCAGGAATGCCAGCAGGATAGGGATCGGGAAGCCCCACAGCAGACCGTAGACGCTCAGCTTCAGGGTGTTGATCAGATAGCGCTGGAAGTCCGGCGAGGACATGAAGCGGGTAAAGTTTTTAAAGCCTACCCACTGGCTGCCCCAGATACCTTTGAAGGGATTGTACTTCTGGAATGCGATCAGCACACCGCCCATGGGAGCGTACTTGAACACCAGCGTCAGCGCCACGGCAGGCAGCAGGAACAACAGGTAAAGCTGCCAATGCCGTTTGATGTAGACCCATGTGTTGTGCAGCTTGCGTTCTGCTGTCAGCACAGCCGTTTCCGGCGAGGCCATCTTTGCTTTCATGAATCATTCTCCTCCTTTTGATTTGTACTTTACATTTGCACCTTTGAATTTTACGTTTTTTCATTTCGATTGTGCAAATGTAAAATTCTCTAATTCATTTATACCACGCATACAAGCGAATGTCAACGATAATTCATGGTATACATCAAAAATTATTGTGGATTTGTACAGATGCACAAATCCGAACGTGCGCAAATATGCAAAATGATGATTTGCATTTTTGCATTTGACTAATTTGTGCATTTGCACTATACTGGAGGCATAAAGAATAAGATCCGTCACCAGACTTTATCTATAAAAGAAAGAACATCCGCCCCTATACTATAAGGAAAGAGGTTGACTTATGGCAACCAAAGTCACCATTCAGGATATTGCAAACGAACTGCAGCTTTCCCGCAACACAGTTTCAAAGGCCATCAACAACACCGGTGTGCTGGCAGATGCCACACGGGAGAAGATCCTGCGCAAAGCCGCCGAAATGGGCTATAAGCAGTTTGCCTATCTGCCGCTGTTTCAGGAAGACGCTGCAAAAGCAGCAGAGCCTTTCCTTCTGCCGAGTGACAAACGGGAGATCGCCATGCTGACGACCCAGTTTCTGAGCAGCTCTCACTTTTCCTCCATGATGCTGGATCGTTTCCAGTCGGAAATCGACCATCTGCACAGCTGCATGACCATTCATCGCATTTCTCCCATAGAGCTGAAAGAGAAAAAACTTCCATCTTCTCTCAACATCCAGCGCACAGCCGGCATCATCTGCTTTGAAGTATTCGACTATGACTACGCACAGATGCTGTGCGATCTGGATGTTCCGCTGCTGTTTGTAGACACCCCTGTGATGGATATGCGTCCTCCTCTTAAAGCTGACCGCCTTTATATGGAAAACCGCATTGAGATCCAGAATGCGGTGGCCCACATGGTCCAGCGCGGCAAAAAACGCATCAGCTTTGCGGGGGATAAAAACCACTGTCAGTCCTTCTTTGAGCGTTATATGGCTTATAAGGATGCAGTGGAGTACTTTGGTCTGACAGAAGGCCTGAGCACCTGTGCGATGCCATCTGGACAGCAGAACTATCCGGCAACCCTGTACGAAACCATACGTCGGTTTAAAACGATGCCGGATGCCTTTGTCTGCGCCAATGACTTTGTTGCCATGGATCTGGTCAAGGCATTGAATGAGCTGGGGTATTCGGTTCCCGATGATATCTGGGTCTGCGGCTTCGATGACAGTCAGGAGGCTTCCTACTTTGTCCCCCGTCTGACTTCGATCCATATCCATGGACAGATCATGGGCTACACCGCTGCCAATCTGCTTATGACCCGCATCGAAGAGCCATCGCTGAACTATCGCACCGTCTATACGGAAACCAACCTGATCCTGCGCGAATCCACAGGAGATTGAGCGAAAGGAGACCCCCCATGCGTGACCTGTGCAATACGGACAAGCCGCTGTTTGCTGTGCTGACGAAATTGACTTACAGTGCTTACCTGAACATCTTATGGCTCGTGTGCAGCCTGCCCATCGTTACCATAGGGGCTTCTACGACCGCATTGTTCTACGTCACACTCAAAATGGCGGAAGATCGGGACGATGGTCTGACCCGGATGTTTTTTAAGGCGTTCCGGGAAAATTTTAAGCCTGCCACAAAACTCTGGCTTATCCTGCTGGCAGTCGGCAGTTTCCTGGCTGCGGATGGCTTTGTGCTGCGCCGAATGTGGAGCGAAAACATTTTCTGGACGCTGCTCACTGCAACGCTTATTGGTGCGGCAGTTCTGTACGGCATCGTTCTGCTGTATGCCTTTCCTCTGCTGGCACGGTTTGAAAACACCACCTTCGGCATCCTGAAAACAGCGCTTCTCGTGGGTGTCCGGTATCTGTTTTGCACCCTGCTGATGGCGGCGATCTATGGCATCATGGGGTACGTCATTGTGTTTGTGTTCACGCCTGCATTCCTGCTGGGCATGGGCTTGTGCGCCATGCTCTGCTCCTTTCTGATGCTTCGGATCCTCTATCTGATCGGTGGAGGACCCTGATGCAGTACACGAGGAATACGACCATGACAAAAACTGACCGGGATACGCTCCGCTCCCTCCATGGGCGCAAAAAGTGGGAGCACATCTGGGCATATTACAAGCTGCCCATTGCGATCTTGCTCATCGTCGTCTATATCCTTGGCTATGCAGCCTACCGCCATGTGACGAAAAAAGAGGATGTGCTTTACCTTGGTCTGGTAAATATCACTGCCGGGTCTGATCTGACGGAACAGCTTACCACCGGCTTTGCCGAGGCGCAGGGTCTGACCAAAAAGCAACAGGTCGATCTGCTGTCCGGCTTGCTGCTCAGCGAGAGCGAACGCGCAGAGGAGCAGTATGTATATGCTTCGGAGATGAAGCTGCTGGGTGCAGTCAGTGCCCAGCGGTTAGATGTTGTTCTGATGGACGAATATGCACGGGATCGACTGTTGGCAGATGATTATTTTCTCGATCTGCGGACACTGGATGCGTCTTTCCATGCACTGTCGGGTCTGAACGCCGGTGGGACCGTGCTGGATATTTCGGACACGCCGTTTGTCAGGCAGGCAGGTTTTTCTGGCAAGGTCTATCTTGGGGTGGTGCAGAATGCACCGCACCCGGAGCGTGCAGCCGCTTACATTCATTATTTGTTCCAGCGGTGATCGTTGGGTTTCACATCAAGAATAAGGAGAATTATCATGGACATTGTAACGATTGGTGAAGTTTTGATCGACCTGACCCAGACCGGCAAGGATGCGCGCGGCATTCCTCAGTTTGCCGCAAACCCCGGCGGTGCCCCGGCAAATCTGGCTGTGGCTGCTTCCAGACTGGGCGCACAGACCGCCTTTATCGGTAAGGTGGGTGCGGATGCCTTTGGCCGCTACCTGAAAGAGGTTCTGGCAGAGAACAAGGTGGACGTTTCCGGCATGGCGGTGGATGCAGACCACCCCACCACCATGGCGGTGGTCTCGGTAGATGCCACCGGTGAGCGGGATTTCAGCTTCTACCGCAGCGCCAACGCTGACGTGATGCTGTGCAAAGAGGACATTTCGGACGAGGCTCTGAAAGCTGCCAAAATCGTCCACTTTGGCTCGGTCAGCCTGACCGCTGAACCTTCCCGCACTGCCACGCTGGACGCTGCCGCCCGCGCCAAAAAGCTGGGCGCTGTCATTACTTATGACCCGAATTACCGTGCCAACCTCTGGAAGAACAAAGAGGACGCCATTGCTCAGATGAAAGCACCCCTGCCGCTGGTGGATATCCTGAAAGTGTCCGATGAAGAACTTCCCCTGCTCACCGGCACGACCGACTGCGAGAGCGGCACGGCACAGCTGGCACAGAACGGCATCAAGCTGATTTTTGTCACCTTGGGTGCAAACGGCGTGTTCTACCGCTTTGGGGACAAGACCGGTCATGTGGCTGGCGTCCCCTGCAAGGTAGGCGACACCAACGGCGCAGGCGATACCTTCTTTGGGGCTGCCCTGTCCAAGCTCTGCAAGGAGGAGCTGGACACCCTGACTGTGGACAAACTGGAAAGCATTCTGGCTTTTGCCAACAAGGCCGCCAGTATCACCACCAGCCGCCACGGTGCTATTCCTGCCATGCCCACCCTTGCGGAAGTGGAGGGCTGAACCATGGCAGTAAAGCAGGAATTTGCGTCCCGGTTTGCCAAGCGCAAGGACGAGCTGGAATGGCTGTTCATGGAACTGTACCACAACCGGGAAGGGCTGGAGGTTCTGGAGCGGGAGATGGCAGAAGCCTACAACGCCCGCAGCGCCGAGCTGAAAGCACTGGACAAGGCACGCTCTGCCGACCCGGAGTGGTACAAGCGGGGCAATATGTTCGGCATGACCATGTACACCGACCTCTTTGCCGGAAATTTGAAAGAATTGGCAAAGAAACTGCCCTACCTCAAGGAGCAGAAGCTGACCTATCTGCACCTGATGCCCCTGCTGCAGATGCCCCATCCCCACAACGACGGCGGCTATGCAGTGGAGGATTTTGACACCGTAGACCCGGCCCTTGGCACCAACAAGGATCTGGAAAACCTGACACGGGAGCTGCGGAAAGCCGGCATCAGCCTGTGTCTGGATTTCGTGATGAACCACACCGCCAGCACCCACCGCTGGGCAATGGCAGCAAAGGCGGGCGACCCGTGGTTTCAGGCCTATTACCACCTCTACGAGGACCGCACCATCCCCGACCAGTACGAGCAGACCGTGCCGCAGGTGTTCCCCAACACCGCGCCCGGCAACTTTACATGGTGTGAGGAGATGCACAAGTGGGTGCTGACCACCTTCCACGACTACCAGTGGGATCTGAACTACGCAAACCCGGCGGTGTTCGTAGACATGACCAAGAGCATCCTGCATCTGGCAAATCTGGGCGTAGAGGTGTTCCGCATTGACGCGGTACCCTACATCTGGAAGCAGCTGGGCACCACCTGCCGCAATCTGCCGCAGGTACACACCATCTTACGGATGCTCCGCATGGTGCTGGAATGCGTCTGCCCGGCGGTCATCCTCAAGGGCGAGGTGGTCATGGCTCCCAAGGAGCTGGCTGCTTACTTCGGCACCCCGGAAAAGCCGGAATGCCACATGCTCTACAACGTGTCCACCATGGTCAACCTGTGGGGTGCCCTTGCCAGCCGGGACACCCGGCTGCTGAAGGCGCAGCTGGATGCCCTCCACGCCCTGCCGGACAACTGCTGGTTCGTGAACTATCTGCGCTGCCACGATGATATCGGCTGGGGTCTGGACGAAGCGGTGGAAAACCGGCTGGGCATCGACCCGCAGAAGCATAAAGAATATCTGTACCACTTCTATGAGGGCAATTTCCCCGGCAGCTGGGCAAAGGGTGAGCTGTACAACTACGACCCTGCCACCGGCGATGCCCGGAGCTGCGGCACCACCGCCAGCCTGTGCGGCGTGGAACAGGCACTGGAAAAAGACGACAAGATCGCACTGGATTATGCGGTGAAGCGTGACCTGCTGCTGCACACTGCTATGGCGTTTTTGCAGGGCTTCCCCATGCTGAACTGCGGCGATGAGATCGCACAACTCAACGGCTGGGACTACAAAAACGACCCCGACCGTGTGGAGGACAGCCGCAACCTGCACCGCAGCAAATTCAACTGGGAGAACGCAAAGCAGCGCACCCGGAAGGGCACGCTGCAAAACAAGTTGTGGCAGGGCATGGAGCAGCTGCGCCAAATGCGGGCAGACCCCTGCTTTGCCCCAGATGCGTGGGTGACCACATGGGACAGCCACAACCCCGGCGTGCTGGCACTGGTGCGCAAGCGCAATGATGAAACGCTGGTGGGACTGTTCAACTTTACCGAGTACCCGGCTGGGGCAAGTCTGGACGCTCTGGGCGGCGAGTATCACACCCCGGAGGGCACTTCCGTCTGGCTGGCGGATGTGGAGCTAAAGCCGTACCAGGCACTGCTGGTAAAAAACAAATAAGCAAAACGAGCCCATCTGGCTCTCTCTTTTCGCCAAAGTTTTCAGAGTATTTTCTCGCAATCTGCCGAAAGTAGCGTGTTTTCAAAACTTTTTGTTGACACGGCTCGATTTTTGTGGTAACCTACTCCAACA
>OGJL01000692.1_pt1 | contig 11023 bp, 14 predicted proteins | sample 1572291 | NCBI WGS metagenome assembly OGJL01 (sample SAMEA2582082, study PRJEB24529) | metagenome | biome: Human gut stool | place: China | collected 2011
TGAATTTCCGTCGCGGTAGAAATATGATAGAAAAATATGGATAAAAACCGTTACTTCCAAATACGGACTGGAAAGTGTTAAAACAGAAAAGTCGCTGATATACAGCGACTTTGTTCTGAATGATTATGGTTAGTTACGGCTGTTTCCAAGCCATCACTTGCCGATGCAAAATATTTTTTTAATGCCTATCCATAACCTTGCAAGTGCTTGAAACATAGTATATTACAAGGTTTTACCGAAGGACAAAAGTTCGTTCGGGGGGACAGACTGGGGACTGCATTTTTGCAAAGAAACTAATAAAATCTGCAAAAATGCACTTTTTTTAGATTTTTTAGCATATTTGCATTTCGTTGCATGGTAAAATGGCCTTTAATTTGAGCTGAAATTGCACCTGCGATAGCTATTAAATTTAGTGGTTTAGTTTAGTCCAATGTATATATAGAATAGAAGTAAACTAAACTGCCTTCATCGCCAAATCTAAGAGGTCCGTTATAGAAGTGTCTTTACACTCTTTAAAAATAAGCTTTGTCCCTCTCATTTGCAGATGTTATGTGTTTCTTTATATCCGTCTACCTTTTAGTAGGAGTTTCTGAGAAGTGCCCAATATACTCTTTTTGCTTCTCAAAAGAAGAGAAATTAAACCAAATTCTGTTCATTTTTCTTTTGTCAAGCAATCAAATTTCTGAAAGCATCTGGTCTAATTTGTCCAAAGCATTATGGTAGCTTTCTTCCTCCGTTTTTGTAAGTTTCAAGTCAGTCAAGATAGTCAGATCATCAGATTCTGTTTTGGACTTTTCTTCTGACATTAACGGTGCAGTAGATTGTGAGTCTACAGATTTTGTATTGTCAGATAGTATATGAATTCTTTTCAGTTCATTAAGATATTCGGTTACTTTTTCAAGTATAGACTCTGCCTGAAGTCTGTTTTGACTATTAGCAATACGAGCTTCTGGAGTATCATCATCTGTAAGGTATAACCCAAGGAACTTTCTCTTGCGACCTTCGAATTTATCATTTCCTAGATAGATGATATTGGATCCGAAGTTGCAGTCAAGGAAAAGCGATAGACGATTATCCTTTATCTTCCTATGTCCTATGTGAATTGAAATTGTATTGATGTTGTTGATTACGCATTTTGAAGCGTTCACCATCAAAAGTTCAGAAACGGTATTTGAAGATTTGGCCAGCGAACTAGGCAATTCAATAGGTTCGTCCTTTGATTTCTTTACAATTGGCTGTAGACCATTTTTCTTCAAGGCATCAAGCTCTGCCTTTTTCTTTTCCAAAATCTCCCTTGCTAACTCCATAGTTCTCTCATTAGCCAATTTGTCTTCAGGCGAATTTTCTGGAATTAAATAAAGACCAAGATGATCTCTCACTCTTTCACCACGCTGCTCGTTTGATAGGTATTCAACATTACCGTTGTAATAGTCAAGTATCAACGAGAAACGGCCTCCTTGAAGTGGCTTCTTTCGTAGCTTGACTGTGAAGCGATATGTCTTTCCCTTTTCATTCATAAATGGTATCTTGTCTAAATTGTCCTCAAAGGTAGTGATAATCCTTCACTGAACATTGAGTTAACCTGATTTTTTCCTCATTTTAGCTGATTTAGCCAAGGCATTAAGAGTTTCTTTCTTTTAAAAGCATTACCTTTGCAATCCTTTTTTGAATTTTATAAATAATCAGATAGAGAACTATGACAAAAGCAGAAATTGTCAGCGAAATCGCTGCAAAGACAGGTTTGGAGAAGCAGGTTGTATTAACTGTTGTAGAAGGTATGATGGATACCATTAAAACCTCAATGATCAATGGAAATGAAGTGTTCCTTCGTGGATTCGGTAGCTTTATCATTAAGCACAGAGCGGAAAAGACTGCACGAAACATTTCTAAGAATACAACAATCATTATCCCTGCTCACAACATTCCGGCATTCAAGCCTGCCAAGGAATTTATGGAGAAAGTTAAATAATAATTATATAATTATATAAGTATATAAATTTATAATTATATTGCATTTTTGCAATGGTATATAGGAGGTTAGCTCAATATCGGAATGACTAACCTTCTATTTTTTTTATTATATAATCCAAAATTGGAGGGACTGAAGTAAAATGTTCAAAGCCTCCAATTCTCGTGCTTCTTTTCCGATTAAGGCTGTTTCACAAAAGAACTTTAATAGAAAATCTTAGCCTGTTAATATGCATATTCACTTATATAACAGTTATAAGTCCCTTTTTGTTTTCTTTAACTTGTATTTTTTGAACAAATATAATTCTAATCTTGTTATACGAGGTTTGTCATTTCTATGAGATTATATCAACGACCTGATTGGTGAGTTCAGTTGCAAATGTAGAACCAATGATTTTCTAGTTTCAAGGTCATGTCTTCGATTTATTTCGAAATCTCCACACGACAGTAGTCGGTAGTATTTCTTATAAAACCTTGCACAAGTATCATTGCTCCATTTCAAGCAACAGAATTCATCCTTCAGGTCAGTCAGATGATAAATGAGGGAAAAGTAAAACTTAAAATTTTAGTGCTATGTATGGTTATGACAATGAAACTACACTGATTGGTAGTACCTGTACTCTTCTCCACCCTTACAAAGGATATTCGGAAGGTGAAGTTATAGACGACTATGGCTTGGAGCTATTGGTTCGCTTGACAAACGGAAAAGAGTTGTCGGTGTATAAAGATGAACTGATTATTAACGATTAAGATTTTGGATTATGAAGATTGTAATATTGAACCACACTGATGTAAGGGTTGAACTGCTGAATGTTGTAGATAGTTTGTGCCCTGATGAGATTGAAGAATTTCTCTATGACAGAGGATTTGATGTGAGCAATATCTCTTGGATGGAGGTACCGAGCGATATTCACGATTATGTGCCCATCAAGTTCCACGAATTTGATGTCAAAGACAATGATGAAGAAACACATTCAGTACGCACCGCAAGGTTAAAGAACTTTACTATCTATGATAGCGTAAAGGATATTAAGCGTAGAGAACAGCAAGAACTAGCAGATGCTTTGCGTAAATATGGTTCTAAGGTCGATGACGCCTATGAGTTTTACTTTGAAGATGAGTGCCCCATCATTGGAGCTTATGACTATGAGGAACCTTGTGATGTGGTTGTACTTTCAGCCCGTGTCGATAAGGATGGTTATATCAAGCTTATTGGAGATGTAAAGAACGATAGAGGTAATCCTCATTCAATAGACCCTGATGATGTATTTGCGGGACAATTAGAATATGTTACTTCAAGTATTGGCTAAAAAAAAATAAAGCCTATAGGTCAATATAGGCTTTATTAACTTCTCATTACAAGTCAAATCCAAAAAACTTCATTCCGCAATCAGAGTTTTTATTCATTATAGGATATGTATCAGGGTAGTACCATCCAATCAATTCGTAAATACTTGAGTGCCCAAAGTTACTCAATGTATTTGTTACCTTTTTTATCTTAGATGTTGTAATCCTACCTTTATGTAGTAATTCATTCCAACATTCTATTATATCACTGAATTGATTGTTTTTTGGATTTAAAAATTTGGTTCTATTTATCGGGTAGCTAGATAAGCAATGTAGACATGATATCACTTTTTTAGCTTTTCCCCAGTCTAAACTATTAATGTTTTGAGGAGAAAGAATGTCACTAACTATTTTACTTCTTTCTAGTCTCCATTCTTGTTTGTTGGCCGGATAATATTTACACATTGAATTATAATATTTCCGAATTTCAGATTTCAATTGTTTGCTTGTTAATTGTCTTGCTTCATTCTGTCCATGTGATGGCCTTTGTGGATGATCGTGATACAAATAGTTAAAAAAGTAATCAACTTCCTGTAACAACGTATATCCGTCTAATATCATTTGAGGATTTCTATTTGTAACTTGACTGTATAGTTGTGCGAATTGATTATATTTTTGGCACAAAGCATCATAACGATCTGTTTTTCCAGATGTATATGCCTGTGCTTTGTATTTTTTCTTAAATTTATGACCATCCTGATAGTCAACCACAGCTTTGGATTGTTTTGTTACGATGTTAGAAACCTGTTTCGCGAGGTTCCACCAATTTGAGAACACATTCTCGACCTCTATTGTGTCTATATTGTCTGTACCTATTTCATATCGACAGTAAAAGGCTGTACCTGTTAAATTAGCAGATGTAATTAGACACCAATCATCAATTAGATATATCTTTGCGTGTAGGCTATCTAAAGTTCTGATTTCAACTTGATTTTTTATAAACTCATCAAATGTGTCTTGTCTAACAAATCCGTTATTGATGTCGGTAAGAATACGACAATCTATTGATGGCAATATCCATTTACCACTGATTATGGTGTAAATGTCTTTTAATGCTCCAATATAAGGTGACGCTATCCATATCCTTTTTGGGGCATTATCACATTTGTCTCTGAGGATATCTACTAGTTGTTGCTCACTAAAAACCATATTTTAAAAATTATAGTTACCTGATTGCTTTCCCGTCAGAGAATGCATTGCCAACTCGCTTGCCGAGTTCAACATAACCGTGATGAACTGGTTCATAGGTGATGAGTCCCATCTTTTCTACATTTGGTTTGCCGTCTTCTGCAAGGTAAGCTTCATTGACGATGATATTGACGATTTCCGCTACTATATAGTAGCCCTCTTCACTTTCGTCAATCTTACGGAGAATACGGCATTCCATAGTCATCGGGAAGTCAGTAAATACTGGAGCATTTACATTACCTGATCTTATTGCAGTCCAACCAGTCTTCTCAATCTTCTTCGAATCGTTCTTAGCACTCACGATACCAACGAAGTCAGATGCAACCATAGTTTTCTTAGTCGCGAAAGCTACGGTAAACTCACCACATCTGTTAAGGTTCTCTGTTGTTGCATGAGCACCCCATAGAGATGATAATTTCTTTAGCATCCCATTGCCCTCCCCAAGCAGCATTCATTGCATTGGGAGTGCCATCATTGTTATATGTTCCGATAATAAGTACCGGCTGTGGAAGCATCCACGATTTTTGACCTAAACTTTTCATTGCTTATTACTTTAGAGTTTGTACCTTGCCCAGATGGATTCTCCTAACTTCTCTACGCTCATAAGTTTGAGCTTGATAGGAGGGAAGTCTTTTGGGAGTCCATCGAATGCTGCTGTCATACCACCTCTTCCATCAATGCCTGGACACCACATCATACTTACTTCATCTAGGAGGCTTTCTTTTAGGAATGCGGCATTGATATTGCCACCACCAGTTACGCTCAACCTTTCTATGCCAAACTCGGCTCTTAGTATTTCCATGGCACGTTTTAGATCTATAGAGCCTTTGCCTGTGGCAATCCATGAAATGTACTGCCTAGACAGAGTGTCAAGGTATTCTTTCGGACAATCCTCTGACGTAATGACTAGAAGTGGCATTCCGTCGAATTGATTGTGTGGCCATTTTAGTTTTCCCATTGTGTCAATGGCAATGATATAACCTTTTGTATGTATAGCGATATTTAAGCATTCCTCACCGATAGGAGCTTTGTCTTCTGCAACAAATGCTTCTGGAAGTGCATAATGCATTTCCATGGTCACTCTACCCATCAATGTAGATGAACAATCCAACTGGTTCAGAACTTCGTAATACTCATCCCCTGTCTCTATCTTTTCTGTTACATCACAATCGATACGTCCGTCTAGGAGCGACATCATGTGGCATATAATATATGGTCTCATTATTATAATTCAGCTAACTTTGCTTCGTTTTCTTCAATATAGGTCATAATAATGGCAGCAGCCAATGATCTGAGCGGAATATTTCTGTCTGCATTGGCTCGAATAACCTCTAGGCGTTTCTTTACCTCTTTGGGAAGCCAAATGGCTACACCTTGTTCGCTCACGCCGGTATACTTGTCAAGATTTTCTTCGAATCGCTTCATACCAGCCGATATGCGTTTCTTTGGCTCCTTGACTTTTACAACTGGCTTTTCTTGTGGGGCTTCATTTGTTGTTATACCTCTGACAATTTCATCAAGACCCATATTTGCCAATGGGTTTTCTATTGCAGGTCTTTCTTTTTTATTAGCCATAGCTTTATTCCTTTATATTCAGTTCCTGAATGATTGTTTCAAATGTTGATTCCACTGCACTATTCTGATTTCGCTCCAATGGATACAGTGTTGTATATCTCTTAACTACTACACTTTGCTTGATTCTTGGCAGCACGGTTCCCACCAGACCCAAGAACTCGGTTGTCTGAGTGCGTTGGCGAAGTTCTTCAGCCTTACCCTCTGATGTGTTGATTCTGTTTGGAGCGAACAGGAGTTTCGCATTCGAAATGGTTTTGAATGCTTTAATGAAGATACCTGTTGCGTCAACTGTATCCGCATCAAAAGACATAGGTATTACGGCCACATCAGCAGCTTTATAGATATGCTCAAGATTTCGGTCGTTCAAGTTACCCGGGCAGTCAATCAAGACAACACCAGGAACACTCTTCAGTTTACCGATGGTCTCCTCCAGTTTCTTTCCGTCTGAGGTGTTCAGCATCTCAACAGCCCATGGAGCAGATGTATCTGGATCAACATTCTTCTCACGCTGTCTGTGACGATACAAGGATGCTTGTAAGTCTGCATCCATTGCAAATACTGGTATGCCTTTCTCTACGAGATAGCTTGCAAAAAGAGCACACAACGTAGTCTTTCCCACACCACCCTTTATATTGCTGAACAATACTATTCTGTTTTCCATTGAGTTATATAATTATATAATTAAGTATATGCAAAGATGTTGAAAAACATTTGTATAGCCAAAGATTTGACCAATTTTATTTTTAATCAAGTATATAGTTATATAACTATGTAAATATATATACCTGTCTTTTATAGATTTCCTATATCAACTCTTTTGTGTCAGCTCAGAATTGTGTTGCAAAGTTATTTGCTTTGTCTCAAAGCCTTAAAGGTCGAGCCGCATGTCTACTGCAAAATCTCCACACTTTCAGGTAGTATTTTGTAGTAGAACCTTTGTCTTTGGACCAGCTGCATCTTGGACGCAACATAATTGTTGAACCGCCCCAAATAGAATTGAATCTACATGAGGGAAAAGAAAAACTTATGAAACTTATGTTGTGCAGTGAACTTCAAAGACAATTGGATAAACCTCAAGTATGGTTTTACAAATATTTTCCTACTCGGATTAAGAATGTAGGTGAACGTGAAATCAACGACCGAAAAGTCATCTATGATTTTAAGGATGGAAGAGCATTTGAGCAAGTTGCCCAACGAACCGCTTTTGCCATGAATGAACTATGTGGTTTAGATTGTAGCAATGTCGTTTTTTCACCTGTCCCTGCATCAACAAGTATGAAAAATGAAATCCGCTACAAGGCATTCTGCAAACGAGTATGCGAACTAACGGGTGCAATCAACGGCTATGAACACGTTACAATCAGCAAAGAGAGAAAACCTCTGCATAAGAACCGGAAACAAGAAATTGATATTCATAAGGAAGAAAACATAGTTTTTGATTCTGCTTTCTTTAATGGCAAGTGTGTATTGGTCTTTGATGATATAATAACCAAAGGTATAAGTTACGCCACATATGCCCATCAACTTGAAAGTAATGGAGCAAATGTAATTGGCGGTGTATTTTTAGCAAGAACTCACTTTAAGGTAGTATAAAATGAAAAAAGAATTTGAGACTTTGAAATCGGTTTGCTTTAGTGGACATCGGATTGTTCCATTCGCAAAACAAAATGAAATTACGCGACTTTTGAGAAATGAGATAACCAAATCCTATAACGAGGGTTATCGTTGTTTCTATTGTGGAATGGCAATAGGATTTGATTTATTGGCTGCTAAGGCTGTCCTTATCTTGAAATCTGAATTGTCGCAGATTAAAATTATAGCAGTTCTACCATATCGTGAACAGGCTGAGCGATGGAAAGAAAAGCATAAAGTGGAATATGAACGTATTCTAAATGAGGTGGATGAAACTATTATTGTCAGCGAACATTATCATCAACAATGTTTCTTGCGACGCAATGACTATATGATTCAACGAAGTTCACGGCTTATCACCTTGTATGATGGTAAATATAAAGGTGGCACATTTTATACTTATAAAAAGGCAAAGTCTATGGGGCTGGAGATTATTAACATTTATAATTCAATACGTTAAGAGTATGGCAAACAACTGTTACACCACTTACAAGATTACTGGTACGCAAAAGGCAGTAAAGAATTTATGGGACACCCTTGAGTCTATGGATGTAAAGTCAAAAGATGTTTGGCTTGCAAAGTTGGCAGAACATTACGGAATAGACTATCAGCAACGGCATATTTCTGTCAGAGGTAATATCATCTTTGCGGAATATGAATCGGACGAAAAAGAGGATTGGCGCTTGCTTACATTGGAAACCGATACTGCATGGGCTGGCTGTCACGATTTCTTCCATGCCGTCAATGAAGTTCTTGGCGATGAGCTTAGCATCAGTTATCGTGAAATAGAACCAGGATGTATCATCTTCTGTGTTCATGACGAGGGCGAGTTCTTTACTGAGGATTGTTGTGTGTCGTGTTCTGGAGACCCGTTCGATGATTTGTGCGATGAAGCCTTTGATACCATTGAAGATGCCATACAGGAATGGTGTTCAAAGATGGGAGTGGAAAGAGGCGACAAATCAGAAGACGAAATGATGGACTACATCCATGAGTATGAATACGAAGACTTGGATACCTACTTTTACATCAATAAGTTCACATTTGAGTAGCCACACTAATAACAATGATTCCCGAATGACACACAACATTTGGAAATCATTGCAAAATCATTCTCCTTTTATAGAGTGTTTCTACAACACCATTCTTATGTCGTGGTTGCACTACGATATAGTCTGGACTTACTTTTCTATTACAGCATACAGACATTTGTCATCTTCATGACAGGTGTCTCAAATGCATCCTACGGCATCCTTTGTATCGCTTTACTGAATGTAAAATGAAGCTATGCGGTATGAAATTACTACTTTTTCATCATTGACGAATACTTTTCTTTGATTATGTAATACAGAAATCAAAATAACTTCATAATTTTGCACCAAAGAATATGGAGACTATGGATAATTCAACGAAACAAGGTTCAAGAGGAGGAAAGCGTGAAGGTGCTGGAAGACCTGGTACCGATAGCAAACTCTATACTTTCAGAGCACCTAAAGGTATGGCTGAATACATAGATGCTCAAGATAACAAGACGGACTTCATCAAGAACTGTATAGCCAAGTCCATTGTTGACGAGCGTACAAACCTTGAGAAGTTGGGTACTGTATATTCGGCAACTCAAATCAAAGAAATGAATTTGCCGTACTTTGACATTGGCATTGTTGCAGGTTTTCCGATTCCATTGGATAATGACGAGAAGGCTCAAGACATTGAACTGCTGAAGATGCTATGTCCCAATCCCGAATCTTGCTATCTCATCCGTGTGGAAGGATATTCAATGATCGATGCCGGCATTCATTCTGGCGACATTGTCATAGTGGATAAGAGCAACCGTAATCCATCTGAAAGTCAGGTAGCTGTTTGTGAGTTCAACGGTGATTATACATTGAAGCGTTTCGTCAAGAGAGATGGCTTCGGATGGCTCATACCAGCCAATCCCGACTTTCCGGAAATAAAGGTTACTCCTGATGACCGATTCTCCATTTGGGGAACAGTCACCTATATCATCCACAAACCCCGTCATTGATATGTATGCCTTGGTAGATTGCAACAGCTTCTTCTGTTCGGTAGAAAAGTTTTTTCATCCCGGACTGGAGGGTAAGCCCGTCTGTGTTCTCTCTAACAACGACGGATGCATTGTTGCACTCACACCCGAAGCCAAGAAACTCGGTCTTCATCGTGGTGATCCCATTTTCAAGGTGCAGGATATTGTCCGCAAGCATGGCGTTACCATCTTCTCTACCAATATGCAGCTTTATGCAGCTATGAGCAAACGGGTAACCAACATTCTTCGCAAGTCCATTCATCATGTAGAGAACTACAGTATCGATGAAAGCTTTTGTAACCTCAAAGGCTATGAAAGCCTTTTCGATCTGGTAGACTTGATGCGAGGCGTGGCAGACAGAATAAAGCTTTGGACGGATATCCCAGTAAGTGTTGGTATAGCACCCACCAAGACTCTGGCTAAGGTTGCTAATAAATTCGCCAAGAAATACGATGGCTACCGTAGCGTTTGCATGATTGATAGCGAAGAGAAACGGATAAAGGCTCTATCCCTCTTCGATTTGGCAGATGTATGGGGCATCGGCCGACAAACCTTAAGCAAGTTGAACTACTTGGGAGTCTCCACGCCTCTTGAGTTTGCCAACAAAAGTGAATCGTGGGTTCGCTCCAATTTTCATAAACCAGGCATACAGACATGGCTTGAACTGAATGGTACCCCTTGTATAGATACATCCGAGGTTGTTCAGAACCAAACCATCTGTACCAGCCGAAGCTTTGGTGAAATGGTTTCTGACTTGCCATCCCTCAAGGCATCCGTAGCTTCGCTTGCCAGCAGTTGTGCCAACAAACTTCGTGGTCAGAACGCTGGAGCACGCTCTGTTACCGTCTTCATCTGTAGCAATCGGTTTAGAGACGATCTGCCACAATATGGAAATTCTGCTGTTTGTACTTTTGTAACACCCACCTCCGATACACTAGAAATTACGAGTGCTGCATTGGAATTGCTGAAACAAATCTACCGCCCTGGCATCCAGTACAAGAAATCAGGAGTTATCGTAGGTGATATCGTCAGCATGTCCATGCTTCAGATGAATCTGTTCGATCCAATTCACAATCGGAATGAACGTTCCGACCTAATGAAAGCTATTGATGTTATCAACCATCGGTATGGTTTGAAGACAATAAAACTGCTGGCCGAAGGGGATAAAGATCAGAAATGGAAGGTGAAATGCGAGCATCGTAGTCAGAACTATCTGACCAATATAAACGAGATACTTACTATACAAATCTAATATATAGTAAGATATGT
>OGJL01000723.1_pt1 | contig 10434 bp, 5 predicted proteins | sample 1572291 | NCBI WGS metagenome assembly OGJL01 (sample SAMEA2582082, study PRJEB24529) | metagenome | biome: Human gut stool | place: China | collected 2011
GAATATGAGTATGCAAAAAGAACAGGCTACCGAATCTGTGCAAGTTTAAAATATAACAAACTGAATCCCAATTGAATCAAACAATTGGGATTTCTTATTTGTTTTCACCTTATAAAATGTACATTTATGGAAGACAAATTAGTAACCCTGGCCATTCTGACATACACCAAAGCGCAGATCTTAAAGAATGTCTTGGAAAATGAAGGTATAGAAACCTACATTCATAACGTTAATCAAATACAACCGGTTGTTTCATCAGGAGTGCGTTTACGAATTAAAGAAAGCGATCTGCCACGTGCTTTGAAAATAACAGAAAGTTCTACATGGCTGTCTGAAAGTATAGTGGGAGAGAAGGAGCCCAAAGTAAAAGATAAATCAAATAAGATTTTAATTCCCGTCGACTTCTCTAATTATTCGATGAAAGCATGTGAATTTGCATTCAACCTGGCAAAAACAGAAAATGCAGAAGTCATCCTGTTGCATGTCTATTTCACGCCTATTTATGCATCGTCGTTGCCTTATGGGGATGTTTTCAATTACCAGATTGGAGATGAAGAATCTGTAAAAACGATTATCCAAAAAGTCCATTCTGATCTCAATGCTTTATCAGAGAAGATAAAAGAAAAAGTTACATCAGGCGAATTTCCCAACGTTAAATATAGCTGCATCTTACGTGAAGGTATTCCAGAGGAGGAAATCTTAAGATATGCTAAAGAACAGCGTCCTATGGTCATCATTATGGGTACCCGAGGCAAAAATCAGAAAGACATTGATTTAATTGGCAGTGTAACCGCTGAAGTTATTGACAGGAGTCGCACGGCTGTATTGGCTATTCCGGAAAATACACCATTTAAACAGTTTAGTGAAGCAAAACGGATTGCCTTTATTACCAATTTTGATCAAAGAGATCTAATTGCTTTCGAGGCATTCTTTAATACTTGGAAATCATTCCATTTTTCTGTATCTTTGATACACCTTACAGATTCTAAAGATACCTGGAATGAAATAAAACTAGCAGGTATAAAAGAATATTTTCACAAGCAATATCCGGGGCTTGAAATTCATTATGACGTAGTGATGAATGATAATTTATTAAAAGGACTTGATCAGTATATCAAAGATAATCATATAGATATAATCACTTTGACTTCTTACAAAAGGAATATATTTGCTCGATTATTTAATCCAAGTATTGCCAGAAAAATGATTTTCCATTCAGATACACCATTGCTTGTTATTAACAGCTGATCAAATCAGGCAAAAAATGAGCATCCAAGATTAGGGAATAATAAGTATTATGTTTAATAGAAAAAGGAGTAATATAATGACCTTACTCCTTTTTCTATTTTTATTTAAATGAAGAAATTTACCTGTTCCACTCAAGTCCATATCAAATATAAGATTTTTCAATTACTACTTTAAACTATTGAATAAAAAAAAGAAGACTACTATTTCTAATAGCCTTCTTATATTTTTTCAGAAAACGATCTTACTTCATCATCTTATCGATTTCTTCGAATTCAGGTCCCATATTCAAGTTATAGTAAACTCTGTAAAGACCTTGCAACCATAAATCTTGTTGATCGGGTTTTAAAGCTCTGGCTTTTTCATAGAATGGTTTAGCTTCTTCGTAGAATTTCTTAACCACAGCTTGTGCTTCAGCGTACTTAGGATCATTGATATCTGTTGTTGCTTTATCAGCATAATCCTGTGCTTTCATCAAATATACCAAACCTACATTAGAGTATGCTTCTGCATATTCCGGATCAGCAGCAATAGCTTTTTTGTAGTATTCGATTGCATTATCATATTCTTTCATATTATGATAAAGATATGCTTTTACATACAAATACAACTTGTTATTCGGATCATTAGCTAACATTCTATCAGCAAACTCCATAGCTTTAGAAGCTTGATTAGAGCTATTATAATAATCAACCAAATTAGCGAAGAAATAATCATTTCCAGGGAACTTAAGGATACCCTCTTCCAAAGACTTAATCCATGCAGCAGTATCACCTTTAGCTTTATAAGCATCAGCCATCAATTGCATTGCAAATTTACCTCCATCTTTATCGGATAAAGCCATAGGAGCATATTTAATGATCGCATCTTTATCGCCTACTCTATCAGCAGCTAATGTTGCATAATAAGCAATTTGCGGAAGAAGAGTATCGTTTTTAGCCAATTCTTTATCAGCTAACATCGGATAAGAAGCTGACTCTACATAGGTTGCAAAGAACTTCAAAGCCTCTTTATTCTTGTCCAGGTTGAAATACTGAATACCACCATTAATCAAATTAGGACGTTCAGCCAACATACTGGAAGCATTAGCCTTCCGATATTTGTTTTTAACTTTTCCCTTTTCATTAGGTATTTCCGCTAATTCATCACACTTATTATAGTACTCATACATTTTCAGAATACTATTGTATACTTTCAATGTATCATACGGTTTCTTCAAAAAAGCATTTTTCATTTGCTCCTCGTTGATACGTCTCTGAATAAATCCAGCAACGTCCCATGTGTCAGCAAGATCCTTCGTTTCAGGATTCTTCATAGCCTCCTTAATAAGCTGTTCAGCCTGCTTAAAATTAGGTTTTACGTCATTAGCCATACTCTTTGCTTCTTTCACATTCTTCATCTGAGCGAATGAGAAGCTAACAGCCATCAATAAAACCATAGAAAATAATACTCTTTTCATGATTGTTGTTTGATTAATTATTAATATTATGTCTATTCCTCAATTTCGTTATTGCTTTCGTTTTCATTTACGTCCGCTGCATCATCAATATCAGGAACATCAGCATTCGGATCACTCACGATTGTACCCTCTGCCTCTTCTGCCGGAATTTCATCTTCAAGACTTTCTGTCATAACCTTACATACCGAACCAATCTGGTCGTTACGTTTTTCAAGATTTATCAGACGAACGCCTTGAGTAGCACGGCCCATTATACGAACATCCGCTACCTTCAAACGAATAGTGATACCAGACTTATTGATAATCATCAAGTCATTTTCATCAGTTACCGACTTGATTGTTACCAACTTACCTGTCTTTTCGGTAATATTCATGGTCTTCACACCCTTACCTCCACGGTTCGTTTTACGATAGTCTTCAATTTCAGAACGTTTACCATATCCTTGTTCGGAAACTACCATTACAGATTCTGTCTCCAAATCTTTGATACAAATCATTCCTACTACTTCATCCTGACCATCATTATCCAACGTAATACCACGTACACCTGTTGCTGTACGTCCCATTACACGAACTGCTGCCTCATGGAAACGAATTGCACGACCATTGCGGTTTGCAATGATGATTTCATTATTTCCATTCGTCATACGAACTTCAATTACGCTATCATCTTCGCGGATAGTTATAGCATTTACACCATTCTGACGAGGACGAGAATACTGTTCAAGCAATGTCTTCTTTATTACACCTTTCTTAGTACAGAATAATACATAGTGGCTATTGATAAACTCGGAATCCTCTAAACTCTTCACACGCAAGTATGCAGTTACATTATCATCCGAATCAATATTCAACAAGTTCTGAATAGCACGGCCCTTAGAATTCTTCGTTCCTTCAGGTATTTCATATACTTTCAGCCAATAACACTTACCCTTTTGTGTAAAGAACATCATGGTATTGTGCATGGTAGCAGGATAAATATGCTCTACAAAGTCTTCATCACGGGTTTCCGTACCTTTCGAACCTACTCCACCACGATTTTGGGCACGGAATTCGGTCAACGGTGTACGTTTAATATAACCCATATGAGAAATTGTAATAATCATCTGATCATCTGCATAGAAGTCTTCCGGATTAAATTCTTCTGAAGAATAAACAATTTCAGAGCGACGTACATCTCCATATTTCGCTTTGACTTCTAACAATTCCTCTTTCATTACCCGACGACATACTTCATCATCAGCCAGAATACTTTCCAAATAAGCTATCTGCTTCATTATTTCTTCGTATTCCGCATGAAGCTGATCCTGCATCAGACCGGTTAACTGACGCAAACGCATTTCTACAATTGCACGAGCCTGAATTTCTGTCAGGTTAAATCGCTCAATCAAGCCTGTTATTGCGTCATTCGGAGTTTTTGCAGCACGAATGATACGAATTACTTCATCAATATTATCTGAAGCAATAATCAAACCTTCAAGAATGTGCGCACGCTCTTTCGCCTTACGAAGATCGAACTGAGTACGACGAATAACAACTTCGTGTCTATGCTCTATGAAATATTTAATTAAATCTCTTAGATTCAACGTTTTTGGACGTCCATGAACCAAAGCCACATTGTTAACACCAAAAGAGGTCTGCAAAGCTGTCATTTTATAGAGTTTATTCAACACTACACTTGCATTTGCATCACGTTTTATGTCAATAACAATACGCATACCATCACGGTCAGACTCATCGTTGGCATTTGAGATACCTTCTATCTTCTTATCATTTACAAGATCAGCAATATATTTAATCAGTTCGGCCTTATTTACATTATAAGGAATCTCTGTTATTACGATCTTGTCATGTGTTTGTCCGCTTTCAATTTCAGCTTTCGCACGCATAATTACACGTCCGCGACCTGTCAAATATGCTTCGCGTACACCACTCACACCATATATATATCCGCCAGTAGGGAAATCCGGTGCTTTAACAAATTCCATCAGTTCCTCTACCGTAATTTCCGGATTATCAATATATGCATCACATGCTTCAATCACTTCCGAAAGATTATGAGGAGGCATATTGGTAGCCATACCAACAGCAATACCGGATGCTCCGTTCACCAGAAGGTTCGGGATACGCGTCGGCATCACCTTAGGTTCCACCAGCGTATTATCAAAGTTTGGCTCAAAATCAACGGTTTCCTTATACAGGTCATCCATCATTGCTTCACCCAACTTATTGAGACGAGCTTCTGTATAACGCATAGCAGCAGGGCTATCACCATCCACAGAACCAAAGTTTCCCTGTCCATCTACCAAAGGATAACGCATTGCCCATTCCTGCGCCATACGTACCATTGCAAAATAAACAGAAGAATCCCCATGAGGATGATACTTACCAAGTACCTCACCCACGATTCTCGCTGACTTTTTATAAGGTTTGTCTGAAGTATTGCCTAATTCCATCATTCCGTATAAAATTCTACGGTGAACAGGCTTAAATCCATCTCTAACATCCGGAAGGGCACGCGAAACGATGACCGACATGGAGTAGTCAATGTACGATGACTTCATTTCCTCCTCGATGTTAATCTTTATAATTCTGTCTTGTTCAAGCATTTAAAATGATTATTAATTATACATTCTACGGTTTGTGAAAAACCACGCTAAAGTACTACTTTTCCCCGATATACGAAAGTTTTTAGAAAGAAAGTTTTATCATGACCGAGACGATAACCCGCCAAACTTTAAAATACAAAAATACAAAAATAAAAAGATAAAAACGATAAATATAATATGGAAAGATAAATAACATCGGTAAAAAAGAGCCTATTATTTGTTATACCTTATATATATAATACAAATACACTGTTTTTATGGCACGCCATTTGTAGATATAAGAAATAAAGCAAATATTGCAATACAAACTTGATTAAATGCGTATATTTGCCAGTGAATAACCCTTAGAAGAAAAGGAAAAAAGTATGAATAATCAATTCTCACAAAGAGTTTCCGACATTATCGTCTATAGTAAGGAAGAAGCGAACCGGTTGAGAAGTAGGTATATAGGTCCCGAACACCTGCTTCTGGGAATACTCCGTGACGGTGAAGGAAAAGCTATCGAGATATTGTCTAAACTCAACACCAATCTGGCTGCTATAAAGCAACAGATTGAAGCTCAGCTGAAGGCAGAAGCTGATGAAATGTTATTGCCTGATGCAGAGGTGCCGTTATCTAATGATGCGGCAAAGATATTAAAAATGTGTATTTTAGAAGCTCGTGGAATGAAAAGTAACATCGCTGATACAGAACATGTATTATTGGCTATTTTAAGAGAAAAAAACAATATGGCGGCTTCCGTACTTGAAGCAAACGATATAAACTACGTGAAAGTACTGGAGCAAGCTACATTGCAGCCGGATGTCAATTCCGGCATGGGCTTTTCGGAAGACGATGAGGATGACGAAGAAATGTCTTCTCCTCGTTCCGGCAGAGGTGGCTCGGATGAACGCCAACAGGCACAAACCGCTTCCAAGAAGCCGTCTAATGATACGCCGGTACTTGACAATTTCGGTACTGACATGACAAAAGCGGCAGAAGAAGGACGCTTGGATCCTGTTGTCGGCATAGAGAGAGAAAGCGAACGTTTAGCGCAGATATTAAGTCGACGCAAAAAGAATAACCCAATTCTGATTGGTGAACCCGGTGTAGGAAAATCAGCGATTGTTGAAGGTCTTGCATTGAGAATCATTCAGAAAAAGGTTTCGCGTATCCTGTTTGATAAACGAGTCGTTGCTCTTGACATGACTGCTGTTGTGGCAGGAACAAAGTACCGTGGACAATTTGAAGAACGTATCCGTTCCATTCTCAATGAATTGCAGAAGAATCCGAATGTTATATTATTCATTGATGAAATTCACACGATTGTAGGCGCAGGCTCTGCAGCAGGCTCTATGGATGCCGCCAATATGCTAAAGCCAGCATTGGCAAGAGGAGAAATACAATGTATCGGTGCCACCACTCTTGATGAATATCGTAAGAATATTGAGAAAGATGGCGCATTGGAACGTCGTTTCCAAAAAGTAATCGTAGAACCGACTACTGCTGCCGAAACTCTGCAGATTTTGCGTAATATCAAGGATAAGTATGAAGATCATCACAATGTGTATTATACAGATGAAGCATTGGAAGCATGTGTCAAGCTGACAGACCGCTATATCACAGATCGTAATTTCCCTGATAAAGCCATTGATGCTTTAGATGAAGCCGGCTCACGTGTACATCTTACTAATGTCAATGTACCCAAAGAGATAGAAGAACAGGAAAAGCTGATCGAAGAAGCTAAAAACAAGAAAAATGAAGCTGTAAAATCGCAGAATTTTGAACTTGCAGCCAGCTTCCGTGATAAGGAGAAAGAACTTTCTATCCAATTGGATGAGATGAAAAAAGAATGGGAAGCCAATCTAAAAGAAAACAGGCAAACTGTTGATGCAGAAGAAATTGCCAATGTTATCTCAATGATGTCAGGCATTCCAGTACAACGAATGGCACAGGCCGAAGGCATCAAGCTAGCAGGTATGAAAGAAGATTTGCAAGCTAAAGTCATCGCACAAGACACAGCGATAGAAAAGCTGGTCAAAGCCATTTTGCGAAGCCGTGTAGGACTCAAAGATCCTAATAAGCCCATTGGCACGTTTATGTTCTTAGGTCCGACAGGAGTTGGTAAAACTCACCTAGCAAAAGAGTTGGCCAAGTATATGTTCGGTTCTGCCGATGCACTGATTCGTATCGATATGAGTGAATATATGGAAAAGTTCACTGTTTCACGCTTGGTTGGGGCACCTCCGGGATACGTAGGATATGAAGAAGGTGGCCAGCTGACAGAAAAAGTGCGCCGTAAACCATACTCTATTGTATTGCTTGATGAAATAGAAAAAGCACATCCGGATGTATTCAATATCCTGCTTCAGGTAATGGATGAGGGTCGTCTGACTGACAGTTATGGCAGAATGGTAGATTTCAAAAATACCGTTATTATCATGACTTCCAATATCGGAACCCGCCAGCTGAAAGAATTTGGACGTGGTGTTGGTTTTGCGACACAAAGCCGCCTGGATGATAAAGAATTCTCGCGAAGTGTTATACAAAAAGCTCTAAATAAATCATTCGCGCCTGAATTCATCAATCGTGTAGATGAGATTATCACGTTTGATCAACTTTCTCTGGAAGCGATAACAAAGATTATAGACATAGAGCTAAAAGGATTGTACGATAGAATAGAATCTATTGGTTACAAGCTTGTTATTGAAGATAAGGCGAAAGAATTCATCGCTAGCAAGGGATATGACATACAATATGGCGCCCGTCCTTTGAAGCGCGCAATTCAAACCTATCTGGAGGATGGTTTATCCGAGCTCATCATTTCCTCGTCTTTAAAAGAGGGAGATACTATTCAAGTAACCCTTAATGAAGAAAAAGGCGAATTGGAGATGAAAGTTGTTTCTCCGGAATAGAGTTATTTCCTGAATAAGAAAATAATTTAATATGCCATAATGTCAGACCTTCGGGTCTGGCATTTTTTTTGTCTCTGTATGGACAAATATCAATTAAAATTAATCAATAGATAAACTAAAAAAATATACGTATTATGCAAAAAGGTAATATTGGGGTTACAACAGAAAACATTTTCCCTATCATTAAAAAGTTTTTGTACAGTGACCATGAGATTTTTCTGCGCGAGTTAGTATCCAATGCGGTAGATGCCACTCAGAAGCTGAATACGCTTGCTTCTATTGGCGAATTCAAAGGTGAACTGGGTGACTTAACTGTTCACGTTGAATTAGGCAAAGATACTATTACCATTTCTGACCGTGGTATCGGTTTGACTGCAGAAGAAATAGAGAAGTACATCAATCAAATAGCTTTCTCTGGAGCTAATGACTTCCTGGAGAAGTATAAGAACGATGCAAATGCCATTATCGGACATTTCGGACTTGGCTTCTACTCTGCCTTTATGGTTGCAAAGAAAGTGGAGATTATCACTAAATCATACAGAGACGATGCAAAAGCCGTAAAATGGACTTGTGATGGCAGCCCTGAATTCACTATTGAAGAAATAGAAAAAGCCGACCGTGGATCAGATATCATCTTATACATTGATGACGACTGCAAAGAATTCCTCGAAGAAGCACGTATCTCCGAACTTCTGAAGAAATATTGCAGCTTCCTTCCTGTTCCTATTGCATTTGGAAAAAAGAAAGAATGGAAAGACGGCAAACAGGTAGAAACGGCTGAAGATAATATAATCAATGACACCACTCCTTTGTGGACACGCAAACCTAGCGAACTTTCGGATGAAGATTACAAATCATTCTATAGCAAGCTATATCCGATGTCTGATGAACCACTCTTCTGGATTCACCTGAATGTGGATTATCCATTCCATCTGACTGGTATCCTCTACTTCCCGAAGGTAAAGAGCAATATTGAATTAAATAAGAACAAGATTCAGTTATATTGCAATCAAGTATATGTAACAGACTCTGTTGAAGGCATTGTGCCGGACTTCCTGACTTTGTTACATGGAGTAATAGATTCTCCGGATATTCCGTTGAACGTTTCCCGTTCATACTTGCAAAGCGACTCAAACGTGAAGAAGATTTCAACTTATATCACCAAGAAAGTTTCCGACCGTTTACAGTCTATATTCAAGAATGATCGTAAGCAGTTTGAAGAAAAGTGGAACGACTTGAAAATATTTATCAATTATGGAATGCTCACACAAGAGGATTTCTATGATAAAGCGCAAAAATTCGCCCTTTTCACCGATACAAATGACAAACATTACACATTCGAGGAATATCAGACCCTTATTAAAGATAACCAGACAGACAAAGATGGAAATCTAATCTATCTGTATGCAAATAACAAGGACGAACAATACAGCTATATTGAGGCTGCAACCAATAAAGGCTATAATGTCTTGCTCATGGATGGCCAGTTAGATGTAGCTATGGTAAGTATGTTGGAGCAAAAGCTTGAGAAATCCCGTTTCACCCGTGTAGACAGTGATGTTGTTGACAATCTGATTGTAAAAGAAGACAAGAAAGGTGAAACTCTGGAAGCCAGCAAACAAGATGCAATCACAACAGCCTTCAAGAGCCAATTGCCTAAAATGGATAAGGTTGAATTCAATGTGATGACGCAAGCGTTGGGAGAAAATTCGGCTCCGGTCATGATTACTCAAAGCGAATATATGCGTCGTATGAAAGAAATGGCAAATATTCAAGCCGGAATGAGCTTCTACGGCGAAATGCCTGACATGTTCAATCTGATCCTGAATTCAGACCACAAGTTGATAAAACAAGTATTGAATGAAGAAGAGAATGCCTGTCAAGCAGAAGTAGCTCCGATACTCTCCGAAATGGATAACGTCAACAAACAACGTAATGAGTTGAAAGACAAACAGAAGGATAAAAAGGAAGAAGACATCCCAACAGCTGAAAAAGATGAATTAAACGATCTCGACAAGAAGTGGGATGATCTGAAAAGCAAGAAAGAAGCTATCTTTATCGGCTATGCAAGCAATAACAAAGTTATCCGCCAGCTTATCGATCTGGCCTTACTTCAAAACAATATGTTAAGAGGTGAAGCTTTGAATAACTTCGTAAAACGTAGCATTGAGCTGATTTAATATCGCCCCTTTAAACATTACACATACTTCAAGAAAGAGCATTCAAC
>OGJL01000739.1_pt1 | contig 10236 bp, 9 predicted proteins | sample 1572291 | NCBI WGS metagenome assembly OGJL01 (sample SAMEA2582082, study PRJEB24529) | metagenome | biome: Human gut stool | place: China | collected 2011
GTCTCCCGTTGCCGACCGTTCCATGGTTACATCCGCTGCTTCAGGTCTCCTTGCGCCGGATCCTGGCCGACGTCGCACCATTTTTTATCCAGACAGGCCGGTTTGCCCCTCATGCTGCGGAGCTTGTTCCTGAGCGCCCATTTCAGCGGGTACTTTACATATTTATGCATGACCGGACTGGCTGTGCCCACCATCCAGCAGTTCTTCGGACATTTGCGCACCATGGCACGCACCTCCTCCGCCCGGGCGCTTTGCCATATCTCCATGAAATCGGGCGTTTGGTGGATGTTGCCCATCGATTTTTGCCAGTATTTCTCTTCCAGTCCATTGCAGGGATAGACGTCGCCGAAGGGGTCGATGAAGAAATTGGCGGATCCGGCCTCGCACGGCAACATACGCCGGCCGCCTTCGATGTAGTTGATCAACCCCATGTTGAACCAAGCCCGGAACCAGCTCTTGGGGTGGTTCTCCTGCAGCTGCCACGCGATCAATTGCTCGAAGTTCCTGCATACTTCGTCTTTGTTGGTAATGACGTTGTCGTCCTTGTGGAAATAGTAGGAGTTGTGGACCGGCTGCCGTTGCGAACTCCATCCCCAGCGATTTGCTCAACTGATACAGCGAAAGCATGTCCCTGGAGTTGTTGTTCGATACGGTACAGCCGAATCCGATGTCCTTCAAGCCCATTTGCTTTAAGGCAAGCAACGTGCGCAGGCCCTTGTCGAAGCCTCCGGCATGGCCGCGCAATTCGTCGTTCTTGCAGCTCAGGCCCTCGATGGAGATACGGATGCCGATTTGCGGGTATTTTTCCGCCAGCGCGATGACCTTCTCCTCGAACCAGCCCGAGGTGGAGATGACGATGCGATCCGTATGCTTGTAGCACTCTTCGACGATCTCGGCCAGGTCGTCGCGTACGAACGGTTCGCCGCCGGTCAGGTTGATGAATTTCAGCCGCGGCAGCGTGCGGAGATCCGAGGCTTTGATTTCCTCTTCTTTTTTCGTGGGGTTGAACCAGATGTTGCACATCTTGCATTTCATCGGGCAACGATAGGTCAGGATGATACTGGCATCCGTGGGATGAGGTATATTCCGGGTATTCATGTTATCTGTTGTTGTAAATTTTCAGGAGTTCTGTATAGTACCTCTCTGCCGAATATCTTTTCTGTGCGTCGAGTGCGATCTGCCGGTATTCGAACGGGGTTGCGAACATTTGTCCGATTCGGGCCTTCAGTTCTTTTGCGTTTCCGGATTCGAACAGCATTCCGGTCTTGCCTTCATCGATCAGTTCGGGAATGCCGCCGATCCGGCTGCCGAGCACCGGAGTGCCCAGACATTGTGACTCGATGACGGACAGCGGATTGTTTTCATACCATTCCGAAGGCACGACGCAGAATCGGGCCTTACCGACTATTTCCTTGATTTCCGGCCAGTGTTTATAACCCAGAAGTTCTATATCGCTTCCTGCAGCTGCGGCGCGCAGCGTCTCTTCGAGCGAACCGCCACCGATTATCTTCAGTGGGTAGGGCAGTCGCTTTGCCGCTTCGATCAGTGTTCCGATCCCTTTTTCAGGACTAAGACGGCCTATGTAACAGTAATAGTTCTCTTTGTCGTAATCGTCTTTCCGGGTTTTGGCAATGTCGATAAAATTGCAGAGCGTATTGATCTTCTGTTTGTCGAAGTTGCCCTGAACCATTTTGTCCGCCATAAACCGGCTGGGACAAATAAAGGCGTCGGTAACTGCTTCCAGGCGCATACGAGTCCATTTCATAGCTTCCTTGTATGCCAGGAAACTTGCCAATGCGGAATTTTTCATGCATTTGTGCTTCCGCACCTTGCGTTTGTCGCTAAAGCACTCTTCGCAAACCTGCAACCCGTTGCGCAGGCAGTCGTAACGAGGGCATAGCAGTTTGTAGTCGTGCAGAGTCCATACGACTTTCACGCCTCGTCGATGGGCTATTTCGGCGATAACGGGAGAAAGTTGGGTGTGGATATTGTTCAGGTGGAGTATATCCGGTTGGAACTCATCGAGCAGTCGGGTGAACTTTGTCCTGACTTCACGGGTGCCGAATGGGCGGCGCAGCGCCTCGATTATTCCCAACCCGGGGGCGAATTTAACCTCGCTCGGAAAGTATTTGCTCCAGGGAGTTTCCAGATTTTCCGGATGCTGCATGGAAAAAACGGCTACTTCATGGCCTTTTTGTTTCAAAAGCTCTTCTAGATTGATCGTGCAGACACAATCGCCGCCGCGCGGATAATAGAATTTATTGGCTAAAAGTATTTGCATAAATTGTTTTATGTCCGGTTGCCGTTGATTTTATAGTTATTCGTCAGTATTATGATTATATATCAGTGCTTTATCCGATTATAATATTTGACGAAAATTTCTTTAGGTGTTTTTCTTGTCAGAAGAGCTGCAGCAACATTACGATTTGCTGCTGACATTATGCTGGCATTATCACCGGATACTTTGTTCTGTATTCGATATTTTAAGCTTCTCAGAACTGCTATTACACAGGCAAAGCATGTTAAAAATATATATAATACTACAGACGACCCGGAAAGGAATCTAATCACCCCTTTTTCACCTGCAGGGGCTGTTGCCGTTTTGATCTGGGAAATGTGTGTTTTGCCACTACAGCCTTCATAATGAATTAATTCGACCGATGCGTTCACGTAGCAAAAATAACCACGTCTGTTCAGTGCGGTGGACAATGCGATATCTTCCGGACAGAAAAAGTAGTATTCGTCGAAAAATCCCATTTGCCGGAATATGTCTGTTTTGATCATAAATGCCGCCCCGACGAGATTGTATGTCCGGAATATTCCGATTCGGTTCGTATAGGGACTTTCGACCGTTTTTTCGCGCCACAATCCTAATTGGGCCAAAACATATGTTTTCCAATTTATTTCAGGTCGGCCGCAGTATTGAAGCGAGTGGTCGGCAAATAGCAATTTTGGACTGACGACAGCAGCCTCCGATGGTAATTGGTCGAACGTCGCCGCCAAACTCGTGATTACGTCCGATTCTATTTTTGTGTCGTCATTCAGAACAAAACAATATTTTCCGGTTGCTTTTCGCAATGCCAGATTGTTGTTGGCCGAGAATCCACGGATTTCATTACTTTCAATAATCTGCGCCCACGGGTAATTTTGTCTCAAATGCTGAAGGTTTTCCGGTGAGAAGAGATATGCGACGACAAATACCTCATAAGAGGTCGAGGTGTGTGTGCGGATACTGTCCAGACATCTGCTTAGCACCTCATAATTGTTCATGCTAACGATGATGACTGAAACTTCCATTGTTTCGCTTGTTTATTCGTGATCGGTTGCGATCTATTTTATAAATCAGAATGTAGACCAGATAGAAAAGATAAAGGTGCATTCCCGGTGTTGAAGATACGGTCGACGCCGCTATGAAAGCCAGCGGGAGAAAGAACAGGCATTTTCCCCGCGAGTGCCAGCCCAATCGGCATAAAGTAAAAATAAAGATACAGTATGTGATAATTCCCAATATTCCCCGTTCGACCATAATCCATATCCAGATACTTTCCAGTCCCAGAAGCCGGCCTACCAATATGCGATCCGGAAAGTACAGTGTCGCTTTCTGTCCTAATCCCCATATGGGGCTTTTCGACATAAGAATATAGGCGGCTTCGAACTGATCCTGGCGCATTTCTAAACTGCTGCCTCGTATTTCGGTTTTTTCCGGATTTAATACCGATACGATCAGATTTTCAACAAAATCCAGATAAGGCATCAGGACGATTATACTGATTACCGCAAAAGCTAAGATGCGAACGGATTGTTTGTTTTTTATATTGATCAGCGGGAGTATTCCTACTGCCAGAAATACCAGCGGTGTTCGGCTGTTGGATAGCAGGGATGCGATGAATGCCATAATGCCGACAAGCAGCATGGTTTTTTGCTGTAATTTACTGAAATATGCTTTATAATACACGTACCCGTACAGGCAGAGGCAGAATATCAATCCGAAATTGATGCTGCCGCCGATCGGATGAAGGAAAAACGATTGGACACGGGTTCCTCGCTCATCTTCCAGATATTGCCAGTCTGTTGCTCTGGGACCTGCGAGGTCTATTTCATAATCCATTACGGGATTGTAACCCAGGAATTTTTCGATAAATGCATATGTGCAAATTATCAGCGAGGCTCCTAATAATATATTGACAACTTTCAGTATATCTTCTTTGCTTGATATTAACATCCAGCATAAATAGGCACTGATGAAATCGCAAAAAACAACGGATAGCAGTGACGTGAAGGTATTCTGGATTCCGGCGATCGAAATAAAGCTCGATACTACATAGGACAATAGTACCCAGATAAATACCTTGTTGAACGGCAGGGGAGATGTCGTTATTACCCGGCTGTATCTTTTTCTTTTGATTACATATAGCAGTGCGAAGAAGATCGACATGAATACTTCCAGGGTCAATAACGGAACGCCCGGAAGGTTTATCAGGTTTATGTTGTTGTTTAGGAACAGCCGGAACGCCAGAAAGAGAAAAAAACCTTGTTTGTAGTTTTTTAATGAGTACAGAATTAGCAGTGCCGCTATAATCAAGAATGGATTCATGCAGTCATTATTTTATAATTCGGGCCGGAATCCCTGCCGCGATCGAATACGGGGGAATATTTTTTGTAACCACCGCATTCGCACCGATGATGGCCCCCTCGCCGATCGTGACTCCGGCCAAAATCGCGGCTTTCTCCCCGATCCACACATTGTCTACGATGACGATCGCACCTTTGGAATAAATAGGCCGGGCATTCGGTGCGATGTTCCGGAGCGCCATATCTTTGGGATCTCCGTGCGAATTGTCCGAAATGAGCACGCTTTTCCCCGTGCGGACGTTTTTACCGATCCGGATAGAATTGACTGCGGTGATATGCATATCCGGACCGAACATGCAGCCGTCACCAATCGATATTTTCACCGGAGTATTGTATTGCGGCATTTCATGAGCCGTGATATGGGAATTGCGGCCGATAAGACAATAGTCCCCAATCTCAATGTATTTTTTCCCATTGACTAAATATAATCCCGGTTCTACCTCTGTATGAAGCCCTATTTTTCGGACGTTATGTGCAATCCATGCTGTATAAAACCATGCGTAATATCGGCTAAACCGTTGTGAAAGCGAATATGGCCATATACAATGAAGTAAATTGCCGAATGTTCGTATATATTTATAAAGCATTTTTTATTTTGTATTTAAAAATTTATTTTTCAAATACCCGTATAATGTTTCCTTACCATCTGCCGTTTCATAATATGATAACCGATGGTTTAGTTTGAAAACCGTCGTTTCTTGTTTGATGCGATCGAATTTTTCTGCATCATATGGTTGGTTCATCTCGGAAAGCAATTGGTGTAAATATGGGGATGTATAGGGCATCGTGTCTACGCTTCTGCGGAATGAATCGTTTTTCCGATAAATTAGGTCGAAGATGTAATCTATCAGAAGATAATCGATCATCTTATTGTATTCTTGGAGGTATTTAAGAAAGATACTTTGGATAGTGCCAAATGCCGGATTACCATGAGTTGATGCAAGGAAAAATGTAGCCCACCTGTATGCAGATATGGTGGTATTGGATCCAGTCACAATTTTTATTGAGTGAAAATAGTCTGGGGCAGGAATTGATATTGAATCGGTAATCAGTAAAGTACTGTCCATCCAAATACCGCCTTTATCAAATAATAAACAAATGCGTAATATGTCGGAAAAGTGGGTGTATGAAAGTTCTCCTCTATTCAATCGATCATAAATATAATTAGGAAGTGTAACGTGTGAGGCAATATTATCTTTGGTCAATAAATGGACTGGCCGGTCATGTATATTCGAGACAATACTATTGTAACATATTTTTACAATTTCAGGCATTGCAGTCTCTCCCTGATACCAAAAGATCCATACCGGATCGTTATTTGACTTTTCTTGTAGCGATGGAAATGTTGCAGGAACCATATCGCAATAATGTTCATCCATCCATCGGCGAATAGAATCTATTTTCTGGTTTTCAAAAAAACAGCATTCTTTGAAATGAAAATAGAAAAAATCCCGTATCAGTTGGATGAATAACACGCAAAGTGTCCGTATCCGTAAAAATGAACTTAATCGGACGATATTTATGATCTTAGATCCGTATAAACGAATTGTACGATACATTACTCTGGATTATTTTGGTCGGATATTTTTGACATACATCTTTGTTGATGAGAAATAATTTTTTGATAGATATCGGTTAACGTATTTTTGATAGATTCGGGATTATGCCGTTGCCGGGCTGCTAGTTGTCCTTGGTGACTCAGTTGCTCCATTAATTTTGTATCCCGGCTCAGTTTAACGATCTCCATTGCCAGCATGTGCGGTTCATTTGACGGGATGAGAATGCCGGTTTCGTAGTTTTTGACGAGAGACGGAATTCCGCCTACATAGGTCGTGATGACTGGAATTCCGATTATTTGGGCCTCGCATAATGAATTAGGAGAATTGTCGATATATGCTGTATGTACGTAGATGTCGGCCTCTGCAAGTTGAACGGCTAAATCTTCGGCCGAAAGTGTTCCCAGAAATTTTATGTTGACTGCATCATGAGGCGTACGTTCATTTTTCTCGAAGAAAGAGAAAGACCCGGTGGGGCCGGCAATAAGCCATTCGAAATCAAAATCCGTATGATCTTTTAATAATTTGGCTGTCTTCAAAAGGAGATCCATGCCTTTGACCATACTGCATGACCCGACGCTGAGCAATTGTATGCGCTTCCTTTGTCGAAATGTCCATGTTTTCGGGGGATTGAAGAAGACTGGGCGTAGTGCTTCATTACAATGATAATATTGTGAGTCTGGGGCATACAGGCGTGTGATATTGTAATCCCAGTTCGTTCGCCCCATGACATAACGGCAGTGTTTCAGGATATCTATTTCACGTGCTACTTTATAGTTGTCATTTCTACTCCATACAAATCGTCTTTTTAACAGTACGATAGGGTTGTAGTGCGATGTTTTCCACTGGGTGAAGAAATTATAGCCTGGAGGATACGAGGCATTTACATAGGGAGGAAGGCTGCCCTGCATGTGGATGACGACTGGTATGTCTACGTATTTCTCAACCAATCCGAATCCCCATTCCGAACCGAAAACATGGATGATGTCCGGTTTGAAATCCTCTATGACTTTCAGGCAGTCCGCAATAATTATCTTGTCTTTTTCCGATGCGTATATGCGTCGCCGCAATCCCGGTTTTACCCGGATCGGATAATAACACACCCCGTCGATTTCTTTCTTGAATATCGGATCCGGATGTTCGAATGCTACCCCCAGGCGGATGTTATCTGATGTTCGGATTATTTTTTCCAAGGATGCGATCCAACCGCCGCCGTTATGTTCCGCCGTTCCGGTGGGCATCGTAAAGAGATGGATTTACGGCAAACCAAAGTACTTTCATATTATGAATTGGTATTATGTGACAGGAAGCTTTTACTCGTGTCGATTTTCCCGGACAGAAGATCGTCTATGCGCTTCCAATCCGGAGTTGACAGGGGTGTCGTGTCCTGTATCTGTTGAGGATCGAATCTGTCGGTCATTCCCAATCCGTTCAGGAAATCCCGCATCCGCGAATGGTTCGTTCTGCCCCGGAGCGGATAGGTCAGGAACGGTTTATGGAAAAGGACGGAGAATGCCGTCGCATGAAACGAATTCGAAATGACGAATTCCGCATTTTTAATCCATGCGAGGAATTCCAGCGGCCCGGCGTCCGAAATATTCCGTTCCGCATAGGCAAGCGGTGCGAAATCGTTCAGGGAATACAATCTGGCGCCGAGCTGCCGGGCTATTTGCCGTGCATGTTCCCTAATAGTGGGATCATTCGAGAAATCATATACGAGAACATACCTTTCTTGGGGTGTTATGTCCGCGGAAATTTCCTCCCAGCTTTGTCTGTTCAACAGAAAAACCGGATCTTCCACCTGTTCTGCCGTTCTGCCGACAGAAAGATCCCTGATTATTCTTACCCCTGTCTGCTCCCGCACCGATATCGCATCGAATCGCTGCAGTTTTTTCGTGACGAAAGCCCTGTATGCGGGAGCGATCTCCGATACTGCAAAACTGGCTGCATAGGAGATACGCCGCGTATCGTCGGATCCGAAATCGAGATAGAACGCTGCATCCTTTCCGTTTTCACACGCCGTGTTCCAAATCTGGTCGCTTCCGGCAATATATAAATCTGCCTGCGGTGGAGTGGCCCTTAGCTCTTCGGCCGAAGTATAGGTATTGTCGGTAAGCGTCAGGAATTTTTGCCTGAAATCGTCGAATTTACGTTTCCGGCCGATCGTTTTGTATATTTTCCGGTTTTTGAGCAGAAAATAGATACATTGTGTCCCGACGTAATCTTTATAGGGATATAATCTTGATTCAGCGGGAATATGCCGCCAGTTATATCTGCTGTTCAGATAATAGGGCTTGTAATCGATGATCTCGACATCGTGTCCCTCCTGCGACAGATACCGTTGCAGTGCGTACGCCTGCAAAGAGGCTCCGTAATTATAAACGTTATGACAGGTAATCGTCGCTATTTTCATTTTGCGATGCGTTTTATGAGTTTGCGCATTGTCGCTGTCGGATGACGGGCGTGATTTACTATCCGCGTTAATTGTTCTCGACGGGTTACGTAGCGCTCTATTTGTCTGAGCGAAATTTTCGGGTTTCGCAGCAGCGACATGATGTGATCATAATTGCCGGGTTGTCGGGCGTTCTCCCGCATTTGTCCCTCCGCTGCCGTTTCGAATGAAATCTCCGATATATGGCAGCCTTGCAATATTTCGACGATATTTTGGCCTCGCTCCGTGAACGGGATCAGCGCGCTGACACCTTGTTCGTTATGCTGATAGCGGGAACCCCAGAGGTCGCCGACCCGCAAATCCGCGGCTGAGTTGTCGAGTTTATATTTGCACTGTTTGTAGCAGGCAGAACCTAAACACATATCTTTTAGGAATATTTTATAAAAAAGATCTCCATCCGATAATGCTGAAAATCCTTTGGCTATTCCGTCTGATGCCGAATATGTGTAGTCCATGGCCCATGAGTCGTGCCAGCCCCGCCGTTTGCTTCGCCATTTGATGTCCGTGAGTTTTGCGTTTTCGCCGATCGTGCGCAGGTATTTTTGCCATAACAGCATCGACGGAACTCCATGGCAAAAGAAATCCACGAGGATGAAATTCGATTCAACCCTGAAACGCCGGATGTAGCGTCGGAAAGATGCGATTTGACAAGGGGTGCCCGTCACCACGTATTTGTCATGGATATCTATTCCCGCAAATCCGTCGGTTGTATCGCTCTGCAGATATTTGCTTCCTGCAGATGCAGCCAGCTCTTCCTCGTTTCGTGCGATATAATGTTCCGGAATCTGTTTTGCATAATTATAACGGACGACGCATATTTTGAAGCCTTGCTGCAGCATTTGCCGGCCGATTTCAAAAGCGATTCCCCCGGAGGATGAATTTTTGCGGATATCGTCGTTCAGGCTCCATGCCGCATAACTTGTCGGTTTAAGGTCTATAACCTGGCTGTCTGCTGCAAAAGCGCAAACCTCTACGCAGATCGAGCATTTTATACACTGATCCGCCGATTCGATGCGGGGTTCGTAAAAGCCGTTTTTATTTAACTTCAATGCGATGATTTGTTTGGGACAAGCCTTGGCGCAAACCCCGCATCCGAAACAATCGTGTATATCTGCAATATTGATCATACTTTTATGCAGAACATTTCTGTTTGATTCTGGCTACTATTTTTTTCTGCACGAAAATCCGCTCCTGCACCGACAGTCCGACATAGTAAATGACGATCAAAGTTGCGATGGCACATACGCCGGAAACTACGAATAACCGCAAAATGCCGGCATTCATCAGGTGAGAGACTATTATAGGGCAGATTGCTGCCAGAACAGCCACTACGCAGACATTCAACAGCACTTGGGTAAAGTAGGACTTTATGGATATTTCCACCTGCCGGTGAAGAAACCAGAGGCGGGCGAAGAGGCATCCCAAAGAGAGGCAAATGGCTACGTACATGGTCGTCTCTGGTGCATAACCTTTGCCCAGCAATAGGTAGGAGATCGGAAAATTGAGCAATTGAAGGCTTCCGACGACGATCTGGTAGTTCCGTATATTGCCGGTTGCCTGCAAAGCCGTTATTTGCGTGCCGGACAAGACTTCGCA
>OGJL01000756.1_pt1 | contig 10006 bp, 8 predicted proteins | sample 1572291 | NCBI WGS metagenome assembly OGJL01 (sample SAMEA2582082, study PRJEB24529) | metagenome | biome: Human gut stool | place: China | collected 2011
GTACATTGACTACTCTATGTCGGTCATTGTTTCGCGTGCCCTTCCTGATGTTAGAGATGGTTTTAAACCTGTTCACCGAAGAATCCTTTTCGGTATGATGGGACTGGGAAATACGTCGGATAAACCCTATAAAAAATCTGCCAGAGTTGTTGGTGAGGTATTAGGTAAATATCACCCACATGGTGACTCTTCCGTATATGGTGCTCTCGTTCGTATGGCCCAGCCTTGGGCTATGCGCTACATGCTTGTAGACGGACAGGGTAACTATGGCTCTGTAGACGGAGACAGTGCTGCCGCCATGCGTTATACAGAATGTCGTTTGCAGAAGATTGGGGAAGAAATGATGCAGGATCTTGATAAAGAAACTGTTGATATGCAAACCAACTTCGATGACTCATTATTGGAGCCAACTGTGATGCCTACCCGTATCCCAAATCTCCTTGTAAATGGAGCTTCTGGTATTGCCGTAGGTATGGCCACAAATATGCCAACCCATAATCTATCTGAAGTGATAGATGCCTGCATTGCATATATCGATAATAATGATATTGATATTGAGTCCTTAATGACTTATGTCAAGGCTCCTGATTTCCCGACAGGAGGATATATTTATGGTATGAGTGGCGTACGCGAGGCGTATCTAACTGGTCGTGGACGTGTCGTAATGCGCGCCAAAGCAGAAATAGAGACAACCTCTACCCATGACAAGATTATCGTTACTGAAATTCCTTACGGAGTCAATAAAGCCGAATTAATCAAATCTATTGCCGATTTAGCCAATGAAAAGAGGATAGAAGGCATTTCTAATGCTAATGATGAGTCTGACCGCGAAGGTATGCGTATTGTCATCGATGTGAAACGGGACGCCAACGCCAGTGTAGTGCTGAATAAGCTCTATAAGATGACATTATTACAGACTTCTTTTGGTGTAAACAATGTGGCGCTAGTACATGGTCGTCCTCGTTTATTGAACCTGAAAGAGCTTATTAAATACTTCGTAGAACATCGCCATGACGTGGTTATTCGCCGCACTCAATATGATTTACGTAAAGCTAAAGAGCGTGCTCATATCTTAGAAGGTTTGATTATCGCATCAGACAATATTGATGAAGTAATCAAAATTATTCGTGCAGCAAAGACTCCGAATGATGCGATCAGCGGTTTGATGGAACGTTTCGAACTGACAGAAATCCAATCACGTGCCATTGTAGAAATGCGTCTGCGCCAATTGACCGGCCTTATGCAAGACCAACTTCATGCTGAGTATGAAGAAATCCAAAAACAGATTGCCTATTTGGAAGAAATCCTTGTCAACGATGAACTTTGCCGTAAAGTTATCAAAGACGAATTAATCGAGATCAAAGATAAATATGGTGACGAACGTCGCTCTGAAATTGTTTATTCATCTGAAGAATTCAATCCGGAAGATTTCTATGCAGACGACGAAATGATTATTACCATTTCTCATATGGGATATATCAAACGTACTCCATTAAGCGAGTTCCGAGCTCAAAATCGAGGCGGAGTAGGCTCTAAGGGAACAGAAACACGCGATGAAGACTTTGTTGAACATATTTATCCCGCAACAATGCACAATACCATGATGTTCTTCACGCAGAAAGGTAAGTGTTATTGGCTAAAAGTGTATGAGATACCTGAAGGTACAAAGAATTCTAAAGGGCGTGCCATTCAAAATCTATTGAATATTGATTCTGACGATGCTGTAAATGCATATCTACGCGTGAAAAACTTGAATGACCAAGACTTCATCAATAGTCATTACGTATTGTTCTGTACCAAGAATGGTGTTATTAAGAAAACATTACTTGAACAATATTCTCGTCCTCGTCAAAATGGTGTCAATGCCATTACTATTCGTGAAGATGATCGTGTTATCGAAGTACGTATGACTAATGGTAATAATGAAATTATCATCGCTAATCGCAACGGGCGTGCTATTCGTTTCCACGAGAATGCCGTACGTGTAATGGGACGTACAGCTACCGGCGTACGTGGTATGACACTTGATGAAGACGGACAAGATGAAGTAGTTGGAATGATCTGTATCAAAGATCCTGAAGCTGAAACAATTATGGTGGTATCAGAACAAGGATATGGTAAACGTTCTGACATTGAAGATTATCGCAAAACAAACCGAGGCGGTAAAGGTGTAAAAACCATGAATATAACTGATAAAACTGGCAAATTGGTGACCATCAAGTCTGTTACAGATGAAAATGATTTAATGATCATCAATAAATCCGGAATTACCATTCGTCTGAAAGTTGCCGATGTTCGTATTATGGGACGTGCCACACAAGGAGTACGACTGATTAATCTTGAGAAACGTAATGATGAAATTGGTTCTGTATGTAAAGTGACTTCAGAAACCGAAGAGGATATCATCACAGAAGAAGATGAAAATATTTCAGAAACTCCTCAGAATGAAGTAAATAATGAAAATGAAGAATAGACATAATATTAATTTAAAATTTTCTACAATCATGAAAAGAGTACTATTTTCAATGGTCTTACTACTTGCAGTAGGCTTCACTTTCGCTCAAGAAAAAAGCGTAAAAGAAGCTAAGAGCATTGCTAACGAAGTAAAACCAGATTTTGCCCAAGCAGAGAAACTTATCAACGGAGCTTTGACCAACACTGAAACGAAGGACAATGCCGAAACATGGGACGTAGCAGGCTTTATTCAAAAAAGAATCAATGAAAAAGAAATGGAAAATGCATATTTGAGAAAGCCTTATGACACTCTTAAAGTATATAATAGCGCACTGAACATGTGTAAATATTACTTTAAGTGTGACGAACTTGCACAAATACCCAATGAAAAAGGTAAAATCAAGAATAAATACAGAAAATCAAATAGCGCCGCTATATTAGCAGCACGTCCTAATTTGATTAATGGCGGTATTCAATATTTCAATTTGGATAAGAATAAAGAAGCTCTTGATTTTTTTGCAACTTATGTAGATATTGCTGCCAATCCAATGTTTGAAAAGGAAAATCTGCTTCAAACAGATACTGTATTACCTCAAATTGCTTATTATGCAAGTTTAGCCGCTGCCAAAATGGAAGATTATCCTAATGTCTTGAAATATGCTCCATATGCAAAAGAAGACAAGGAGGTAGGGAAGTATGCCATGGAATTCATTTCTACAGCATTAAAAGCTCAAGGCGATACTATTAAATGGATTGCTTCTTTAAAAGATGGCATTCAAAAATATCCGGAACATTCATTCTTTTTTGGTCATCTGATTGATTATTATAGCAATAGCAATAAGTTTGATGAAGCAATGCAATTTGCAGACGACATGCTGGCTAAGGATCCTAACAACACATTCTATTTATATGTGAAAGGGTATCTCTATCATAATATGAAAGATTATGATAAGGCCATTGAATTCTATAAAAAGACTATTGAAGTTGATCCTAACTATGCAGAAGCATATTCAAACTTAGGTCTGATTTACTGTTTACAGGCACAGGATTTCTCAGAAAAAGCAACTACTGATGTCAATAATCCTAAATATAAAGATGATCAGGCTACATTAAAAGCTTTTTATGAAAAGGCAAGACCTAATTATGAAAAAGCAAAAGAATTGAAACCTGACCAAAAAGATTTGTGGTTAAATGGATTGTATCGAGTTTACTACAATCTGCAAATGGGTCCTGAATTTGATGCGATAGAGAAGTTAATGCAATAATCGTAAATATTATAAAAATGGCTGTTCCACACAAGAATAGCCATTTTTATAATATTATGTTTTCCATGATAGAGGCTAATTAAATAATTATTACGCACTCATATATTAAACATAATGTTGATATTATAGAATTTACAAAAATTAATTTTATGTTTGTGTCGTAATCAATTATTATAGTTATGAGAAAATCTTCTTCTAAGCGTGTTGCACTTAAGTATCGTAGAGTGATTATTCACTTTTTTTCTCTTTATGATGGTCGTGTTCATCGTAAGATATTTAAGGATTGTACTCTGTCTGAGGCATTGGCTGTTTTTTATGCTATGGCTGAGCTTCATTGTTGGACTTGTGTAGATTATTATTGTATTAAGTATTAACTTTAATTTTTTTTATTGTTATGGATAAGGAAAAGATTTATAAGACAATTGAGATTGTAGTCAAAGCGGTTGTAGCTATTGCAGCCGTTTGGCTTTGTGTGTCATGTACTATGTCGTTGAGTGTTTCTAAACACAATACTAATTCTCATCAGAATACAGAGCAGTCACAAGCTACTTCTGTTGATTCTACTACTGTTGATTTAAATTATAAGTAATTATGTCGTTGTTCAACCCATTTTGTAAGTGTTTAAATCCTCAACGGATTGTCAACCCCTATACTAATGAAGCTATGACTGTTCCCTGTGGACATTGTAAAGCTTGTATTTTGGCTAAGAATTCCCGATATGCATTTCAGTGTGATTTGGAAAGTTATTCATCTAAACATACGTTGTTTATTACACTTACTTATGCAAACCGTTTCATTCCTCGTGCGCAGTTTGTCGATTCTATGGAAAGGCCTTACGGACATGACCTTGTAGATGTTGAAACTGGTGAGTATCTTGGTGATGCTGATTTGCCTATAAAAGAGATTGAACGTTTACAGGACAAATTTCACTTATTTGGTTATCTCCCCTATTTGAGAAAGTTTGATTTACAGTTATTTTTTAAGCGTTTCCGTTATTATGTTGCAAAAAGATTCCCCCAAGAAAAAGTGCGTTATTTTGCCATTGGCGAATACGGACCTGTACACTTCCGCCCGCATTATCATATCTTATTATTCCTCCAATCAGACAAAGCCCTACAAGTATGTCCAGCGGCTATATCTGAGGCTTGGTCCTATGGTCGTGTCGACTGTCAGCTATCCAAAGGTAAGTGTTCATCGTACGTTGCGGGCTATGTTAATAGCAGTTGCCTTGTACCCAAAGTTCTTACATTACCTACCCTCTGTCCCTTCTGCGTTCATTCTCAAAAGCTGGGTCAAGGCTTTTTGCAAGGTGAACGAGCGAAAGTATACTCACTTACCCCTGAACAGTTTATTAAAAGAAGCATCGTTATCAATGGAAAGTATAAAGAATTTGATGTATGGCGGTCGGCTTACGCTTACTTCTACCCCAAATGTAGAGGTTTTACTGATAAATCTTCACGTGAACGTGCTTACTCTTATGGAATATATGATACAGCAAGGCGTTTATTCCCGTCCGCCGAAACGACGTTCGCGCTTGCGAAAGAAATAGTAGGTTATATCTACTATTTCCATAATAAGAAAGATACGTATTGTCTGGATATATTTGGTGAGGTTTCCGATCAATCTGAGTTATATCGGCTTGCACAATATTTCTATGAACCTGAAATGGTTAACTATTCTCTTGATAGTATTGAGATGTGCCGTTATATTCATCGTGTCTATACGGAACTTCTTCTTTCGAAACATTTTTTGTATTTTGTTTGTGCTAAGTCTACCTTGTCGGAGCGGAATCGTAAGTTGATGCTTATTGAAGAATTTTATTCTCGTTTGGACTATATGCATTTGAAGGCGTTTTTTGAAAATCAGCAATTATTCTATGAGAGTGATTTGGTTGGTGACCTTGATTTAATGTCTGATGCTTGGGAAAATAGTTATTATCCATTTTTTTATGACAATGTTTATTTCAGTTCTTCGGTTTATAAAAAATCACCTGTATATAGATTGTATGATATGCAGATAAATAAGTTATTTTCTGACCGTATTAAACACAAGAAACTGAATGATTTGAATAAAATTTTCGTCGACGAATAATGTTTAATTTAATTTTTTAATGTTATGGCAAATATTATGTCTATGAAGTCTATACGTAATAAACCCTCGCGTAATGGATTTGATTTGTCTTTAAAAAAGAATTTTACTGCCAAAGCTGGTGAGTTATTGCCGGTTATGGTAAAAGAAGTCTTGCCCGGTGATACCTTTAAGATTAATCTTAAGGCGTTTACTCGTACTCAACCTGTTAATACTGCGGCTTTTGCTCGTATCAGAGAGTATTATGATTTTTTCTTTGTTCCTTATAATTTATTGTGGAATAAGTCAAATACAGTGTTGACACAAATGTATGATAACCCGCAACATGCTGTTTCTCTTGATCCTACTCAGAATTTTGTGTTGAATGGTGAGATGCCTTATACTGCTTCTTCTGAGATTGCTACTTATATAAATTTTCTTTCAACTGGTTCGACATTTTCTGATTATAAGTCTAATTATTTTGGTTATGATCGTGCTACTTGTTCTGTGAAACTTCTTGAGTATCTTGGTTATGGTAATTATGAATCATTTTTGACTAATAGCTGGGATTCTTCTCCTTTAATGGCTAATTTAAATCATAATATTTTCGGTTTGTTGGCTTATCAAAAAATCTATTCAGATTTTTATCGTGATAGCCAATGGGAACGAATTTCACCTTCTACGTTTAATGTAGATTATATGGATGGTTCTCAGATGCTTGTTAATTTTGCTTCTGAATCTTTTTTAAAGAATTATAATTTCTTTGATTTGCGTTATTGTAATTGGCAAAAGGATTTATTTCATGGTGTTTTGCCGCATCAGCAATACGGTGATACTGCTGTTGCTTCGATTACTCCGAATGTAACTGGTAAGCTTACGCTGTCTAATTTTAGTACGGTTGGAACTTCGCCTGCTACTGCGAGCGGTACAGCTACTAAAAACTTGCCTGCATTTGATACTGTTGGTGATTTGTCTATTTTGGTTCTTCGTCAAGCTGAGTTCTTGCAAAAATGGAAAGAGATTACCCAATCAGGTAATAAAGATTATAAAGACCAGTTAGAAAAACACTGGGGTGTTTCTGTTGGTGATGGCTTCTCCGAACTATGTACCTATCTTGGTGGTGTTTCTTCTTCTATTGATATTAATGAAGTTGTTAATACCAATATTACTGGAAGTGCTGCTGCGGATATTGCAGGTAAAGGTGTTGGCGTCGCAAATGGTGAGATTAATTTTAATAGTAAAGATCGCTACGGTCTGATTATGTGCATTTATCATTGTCTTCCTCTGCTTGATTATACTACGGACATGCTCGACCCTGCATTCTTGAAAGTAAATGCAACTGATTATGCTATCCCTGAGTTTGACCGCGTAGGTATGCAGTCTATGCCATTGGTTCAGCTTATGAATCCGTTACAATCGTTTGCTAATGCGTCTGGATTGGTTCTTGGTTATGTACCTCGTTATATTGATTATAAAACATCAGTAGATCAGTCAGTTGGTGGTTTTAAACGTACACTTAATTCTTGGGTAATATCTTATGGTAATGAATCTGTTAAGAATCAGGTAACTCTTCCTGCTGATGCGCCTCCTGTTGAGCCGTCTGAACCTGTTCCCTCTGTTGCTCCTATGAATTTTACTTTCTTTAAGGTTAACCCGAATTGTCTTAACCCTATTTTTGCGGTTAATGTTAATAGTTCTATTAATACAGATCAGTTCTTGTGTAGTTCATTCTTTGATATTAAATCTGTCCGTAATCTTGATACTGACGGTTTACCTTATTAATTTAAAACTTATTATTATGTGGTGTGTAAAACGACGTGTTGAGCCTTATGTGTATAATTCTCAACCTAATAATGTTAATTCTGCCGTATTGTCAGGTAGTGAGTTTGTAGAGCCCTCTCCTCTTCATGACTTCATGTTTCAGGAAATAGAGTGTGCCGGTAATAAGTCTATTCGTGTTACTTCTGATATTTATATGTTGTTTAATCAGCAACGATTGGATAAACTTACACGTGCACAACTTGTTGAGTATTTTGATAATCTGTCTGTTTCTGAACCTAAGATGTCAGATTTGCGTAAAAAAATGACTGACGACCAGTTATGTTCATTCGTCAAATCAAGGTTCATTCAGACGCCGAGTGAGTTAATGGCGTGGTCTCAGTATCTTATGAGTTCTCAGGATACAATGATTGCTGCCGCTACTGCTGATGCTGCTGTTGTTGATAATTCTGCTGCTAATATTGCTACTGATAATTCTGCTACTACTGTTGCTTAGTAATTATTTCCCCTCGGTTATGCTTCAGTTCTAAAATAAAAAAGAGCCTGCGATCAGTCTCCCCTTTTATTTTTTAACCTAACCTTAACTGGGGGGTCCCCTTTTAAGGGGGGGCTCCAGGGCTATGCCCTATGAAATAATACCTTTGAAATATAAAGTTATGTGTAATTATAAAATTATTGAATTATGGGTGCTGCTGCTATGACTGGCATTGTCGGTTCTGCTATTGGTGCAGGTTCTTCCCTTATTGGTGGTGCTTCTACTACTGCTATGCAGAATAAAGCTAATAAGGAAATTGCACAAATGAACAATGCCTTTAACGAGAAAATGTTTGATAAACAGATTGCTTATAATAAGGAAATGTATCAGACACAGTTAGGTGACCAGTGGAAATTCTACGATGATCAGAAAGCGAATGCTTGGAAATTGTATGAGGATAATAAAGCTTATCAGACGGAAATGTGGAATAAGACGAACGAGTATAATGACCCGTCTGCTCAACGTGCACGTTTGGAAGCTGCTGGTTTGAACCCCTATATGATGATGAGTGGCGGTTCTGCTGGTGTTGCTGGTTCTGTATCAGGTACACAAGGTTCTGCCCCGTCTGCTGGTGCTCCAGGTGCACAAGGTGTTCAACCTCCTACTGCTACTTCTTATTCTGCTGATTATTCAGGTGTTATGCAAGGTCTTGGACATGCAATTGATACGATTATGACTGGTTCACAACGTAATATTCAGAATGCACAGGCTGATAATTTGCGTATTGAGGGTAAGTATATTGCAAGTAAGGCTATTGCTGAATTGTATAAGACTTATAATGAAGCTAAGAATGATGATGAACGTGTTGCTATACAGCGTGTTCTCTCTTCTATTCAGAAAGACCTCTCTGCATCGCAAGTTGCTGTTAATAACGAGAATGTTCGTCAAATACAGGCACAAACGAAGATTGCTGTTACTGAAAATCTGTTGCGTGAACAGGAACTCAAGTTCTTGCCTCAAGCTCAAAAATTACAATTAGCACAAGGTGCTGCTGATATTGCATTGAAGTATGCACAAAAGAATCTTACTGAAAAACAAGCTCGGCATGAAATTGAAAAACTTGCTGAAACTGTTGTACGTGCTAATGGACAGGCTATGCAAAATCAGTATGATGCAGAAACTTATCGTGACCGCGTAAAGACTGTTAAGGAGACTCTTTGGAATATTATGCATGAAGCTGATTATGCTGGTCTCGGTAAATTAATTGGTCGCGTTATTCGTCCAGCTTATGAATAATTTTATATATTTGTATAAACCAAATATATTTAGTTATGAAATGTTTATTTTTAGGATTTCTTCCTGTTGGTACTGAATGGATTATTATTGCTCCTCTTGTGTTTATAATTTACTTTGTAATTTATAAAGCTATTCGTAAGTTATTTGGTGAGTGAAACCTTAGTCATTTTCCTGAAAGGCGGCCGATTAATGAATGTTTCGGCCGTCTTCTTTTCTTGTCCTATTATACGAAAAATGACAGGATAAAAATCTTTACATTATGAATTACTCTATACAATGGTGTCCTATACCCTTTCATGATTTGATGGAAATATTTGATTTCCTGTCTTCTCTATCTACTGTGCGGTTATATCAGTTTGACGGATTATATGTTTTGTTGAATGGTCTTCCTATCATGCAGCTTATTATTGCTTATGTTAATGGTTTGAATCATATAACTTACCGTTCTATACGTTACTAAATGTTAATTACAAACGTAAAGTACTATTTTATATTAAACATTCTGTTGATATTATAGAATTATAAACCATATCTTTGCTGTGCAATTTAGAGATAGCCGTACAGGTGGTGCTGTTGGTAAACGGTAAGATTGTAAACTATGCGTTTTGCATAAGGCAGGTGTAACCGCCTGCTTTTTTAATACACTAAGATATGGAAAAATATTGTATTA
>OGJL01000760.1_pt1 | contig 9937 bp, 10 predicted proteins | sample 1572291 | NCBI WGS metagenome assembly OGJL01 (sample SAMEA2582082, study PRJEB24529) | metagenome | biome: Human gut stool | place: China | collected 2011
GCGGGTGGTTTATTTGTTTCGCACCTTCGGAGCGAAACGGACTTAAAGTCACAAATAAAAAAATGCCAAAAATCTGGCATTTTTCCCTTATTTGTATGAGATTTGACTAGTTTTCCTCATAAGTCAGTAATAATGATTTAGTACCAACCATTAGCATTCCAGAAAGCAAGAGCTGCTGTCCATGAACCATAACGGCTTGCTACATAATTATCTGCTACCTTCTCTTGATTTTCAGGAGACAAGTCTCCGTTCAAATATGATGAGGCTAATTGGTAACGTCCATAATATTGCCCATTTTGAGCTGTATAGCTACCGCTTGACTCACGTTGCGCGATTTCTTCTTTGGCAGCTGCCTCTGAAGAAGAAAGATTTGTATTGGTTGCTTGAGTATCTTCACTTTGTGTAGATTCTGTTGATTGTGTTGATTCAGCAGCTGCTTCTGTTGTAGCTGTTGTAGCTGAAGGTTTTGTAGTCTCTTCAGTTGTTTCATTAATTGTTAAGTTTTGACCAATAGAAATCTTATTGGCGTCTTGAATACCGTTTTTTGAAACGATTTCATCTACGGTCGTACCATTTTTCTTAGCAATAGCTGAAAGTGTATCGCCTTTTTGAACTGTGTAAGTTTCTGCATTAGCTAAAGCTGTTGCCCCAAGTGTTGCTACTGTAACAAGTCCAAAAAGACCTAATTTTTTAGTGTTAGATGTATTCTTTTTTTGCATGATGATGCTCCTTTATCTATTTATAGTCCAATCCATATTAGTCAAAGATTTTAAGTTGTTTTATTGTTTATGACTAATAGGTAAATCAACTGGCTTACTCTATATAGGGATTTCTCAATCCAGACTAAGCTGAAGAACTATAACCATGTATCTATAATACCTTGGAAATATAACATCCCCTTGTTAGGGATATTAAAAATATTACAAGTAGGTTGGGATTAGACGAAAAAAGAACGCCTACGTGGGCGTCCATCTAAAACTTCTAGGTCTTAAGACCTAGTTTTTATTTATCTCAACGAATTAACTCTTAAGATAAAAAAGCATTAATCCTAAAGCTAAAATAGCAATAATTGATATGTTATCTCGACTATTCCATGAAAGTCGACGATATTTTGTTCGTCCTTCACCACCTTGATAGCCTCGTGCTTCCATAGCAATCGCCAGAGCATCTGCTCGTTTAAAGCTTGATGCAAACAAAGGAATTAAAATAGGTATTATTGATCGTACCTTTTGAATAATATTTCCTTCACCAAAGTCAACACCACGCGCCTTTTGAGCATTCATAATACGAGTTGTATCATCCATCAAAGTTGGTACAAAACGTAGACTCAAAGATAGCATTAAACCAATTTCATGTGCTGGCACTTTGAAAACAGTAAGAGGTTTCAAAAGTGATTCAACTGCATCAGATAAACTTAAAGGTGTTGTCGTTAGAGTAAGTAGGGTGGAAAAACTAATAATGAGGATAAATCTAAGGAATATCATCCAACCTTGATTTAAACCGACTTCCGTAATCTTTAAAAAGCCGATAGACCAAAGCACACTCCCTTTTGTATTGAAGAAAACTTGAAATAGGGTAGAAAATAAAATAATCCAAATCATTGGTTTGATTCCACCTAAAAAGAAACCAAGTTTTATTTTAGACAAGAAAACCAAGAAAAGTGTAAATAAAGTTATTACAGCATAAGTTAAAGGATTATTAGCCCAAAAGATAATAACAATATAGATCAGCATGGCTAATAATTTACTTCTAGGGTCTAATCGGTGTATAAAAGAGTCCCCAACAATATAACGTCCAATAATTAACTTATCCATGCGACACCACCTCTACGAATTCCTCGATTGTAATAGGGAGACTTTCAAAGTGATAACCTTTTTCTTGTAGCTGTAGCGCAAACTCCGTTATTTTAGGAACACCTAACTGCTTTTCTTTAAGAAAAGTAACCTTTTGAAAAACATCTTTAGGAGCTCCCGACAACACTAGTTGCCCTTTTTCCATAACATTCCCAGCTGTTGCATAATCGGCAACATCATCCATCAAGTGAGTTACTAAAACAATCGTCATTCCAGAAAGATGTAACTCCTTAAAGAGAGACATCAATTCCTTCCGGCCCTGTGGATCTAGACCAGCAGTCGGTTCATCCAGTACTAAAATATCTGGTTGCATAGCTAGAATCCCTGCGATGGCAACACGTCGCATTTGTCCCCCTGATAAATCAAAAGGATTCTGTCCATGAAACTCTTCTGGGAGTCCAACTAATTTTAGACTTTCAATAGCACGTTGTTCTGCTTCTTCCTTAGAAACTCCGAAATTTTGAGGTCCAAAGGCAACATCTTCTAAAACAGTTTCTGCAAATAACTGACTTTCTGGAAATTGAAAAACTAAACCTACCTTCTTACGAATTGGTTTTATGTCCTTATTCTTTGATTGACTGGTTATGATCGTATCATCAACGTGAACCTGACCACTAGTGGGTAAATAAAGGCCATTCAAGAGCTGCATAATAGTAGATTTACCACTTCCTGTATGTCCAATAAAGGCCGTATATGAACCATCTTTTATCGTCGTCGTCATATCAAAAAGGGCACGCCCCTCAAAAGGAGTACCCGCTTGATAGATATAACTTACATTTTTGAGAGAGATTCCCATAGTCGTTCTACCAATTCCTTTTCTGTCAGATAGTCTTCACAATCAATCAGACCTTTATTTCTTAGCTTTTGAGTTAATAATGCACTAAAAGGGATATCTAAACCTAAGTCAACCAACTCTGAGCCCCTACTAAATAGTTCACGAGGACTTGAAACAGACTCCACTTTACCTTTTTTCAAAACCAAAACACGGTCACTCAAAGCGACCTCATCGAGATCATGAGTAATTGATAAAACAGTCATTCCGTATTCTTTACGAATAGCTTTAATAGATTGAATCAATTCCTGGCGACCTTCCGGGTCAAGCATGCTAGTTGCCTCATCCAAAATCAAAATAGATGGTCTCATAGCTACAATACCTGCGATAGCCACACGTTGTTTTTGGCCTCCAGATAATCTAGATGGCTCTCTATCCTTAAATTCTGACATTCCCACAAATTCCAGAGCCTCTTGAACTCTTGAAGCCATTTCTTCATAGGGAACACCTTTATTTTCAAGACCGAAAGCAACATCATCTTCAACAGTTGCCCCAACAAATTGATTATCTGGATTTTGAAAGACCATACCAATCTTATCACGGATATCCCAGACATTGTCTTCTGTTAATTCTTGACCATCAACAATAATCTGCCCAGACTCTGCCACTAATAGTCCGTCAATAAGACGTGCTGTCGTGGATTTTCCAGAACCATTATGCCCTACAATGGATAACCATTCCCCACGTTTCACGTGAAACGATACATCATCAAGAATATAGGATGGTTGATCTTGATGATATTTAAACTTTAAATTTTTTATTTCAATCATTGATTTATCGTACTACTTGAAAGTATCCTTAAATAAGAAACCTGCACCTTTGAAATAATCATAGCCTGAGTAAATTGTAAAGAACAAAGCAATATAAAGCATAATTGTTCCTACAAAATGCAGATGACACAATAATAGAATAATAGATAACATCTGAGTCACTGTCTTAATCTTACCAGGCATAGCTGCAGCGAGAACTGTACCACCATTCTCCACTAATAAAAGACGAAGACCTGTGACTGCAAGCTCACGACAGATAATAACTGAAACCACCCAGGCTGGCGCTTGATTAATACCGACTAACATAATAAATGCTGACATCACTAGCATCTTATCTGCCAATGGATCTGCAAATTTCCCGAAATTAGTAACAACATGCCATTTTCGTGCCAAATAGCCATCTAAATAATCTGTAATACTGGCAATAGCGAAGACAACCGCAGCAGCAATATGCATGACATTACTTGACGCAAGTGATGTCATCAGTAAAAAGATAGGAATCAAAACAATTCTAGCAAGTGTCAATAAATTAGGTAAATTTTCTTTTTTAAACATTTCTTCTCGATTCTATTGGATTCTTAATGTGAGGTAGCTAGGTGTATTTTTATCTAATTGAGATAAATCAAGTGACTCCCCATTTACCTTTAGAGTTACTTTTGAAGATTGAGCAATAATAATTTGAGTTGGTTTAGTTTTACCAGAAAAATCTAAAGAGTATTTTGAATTTTTCGTTTTTGAAAGGAGGTAACTCTCTGAAGTATCTGAGTTATCTACTGAAAACCATGTGTCATCGCTATCTTTTGATAACTCCACATCTAAAACTACTGAAGAATTTACATTGGAGAAATCAACCATTAGTTGATTACCTTGAGTTGTCGTTGTAACATTTGCCCCCGAAACGGTAACCTCAGAAATGCTTCGTGACGATTTAGCCTTACTAGCCGTCGACAGATGATTAACTGTAGAGATAGTATTTGGTTTTATCACTTGAGGTTGATTAGAAAGATGTCTAACAATAATATAACCTACTGAGCAGATGATAAGTAACGAAACCGCACTAAGCACTAGTAAAGGTAGATAGTTAGACTTTCTTTTTTCTTCACGTTTATGCTTTAAAAAGCGTGACATGGGAGCTTTAGCAGCTAAGGTATCTTCCTTACGTTCAACTGGTTTCTTCTCTTTTTTTAGTTTTTGCTCATTCTGTCTCTGCTTCTCAAACAGACGTTTTCCATCTAAACCAACCGAAGTGGCATACTTTTCAAGCGCCTCTTGCTGAATGTCCTCTGGCAAAGCCTTAAGTTGATCCATTTCCATAGCCAGAAGAAACTGGGCTTCAACTCCAGAAAATTTTTCTACATCATACAAACTTAACTCTTTCTTTATACGCGCTGCACGTAATTGCTCACCTAGAGAGTGTAACTTCATTTTTCCCCTTTCTAATATTCTTCTTTGTTTTCGTGTCTCTATTATAGCAAATAATCACTTATTTAGGGAAGACAACAAAATCGGTAATCTCCATATTTGAGAGATAGTGATTCAAAAAATCCTTCAACTCCTTGGAAGTAATGCTCATCAGTTCCTGACCAAAATCAAAGTATGTTTTATCATTCTCAAAATAAGCTAAATATTGGCTTCCTAAATTCTGGATATTGTCTAGACTACGTAAAAATTCACCATACAAGGCTTTCTTTTGTAAATCCAATGCTTCTTCCGTCAACAATCGTTTTTTATCTGCCGATGTCATCACTTGACGAATTAAACTTGACATACGGATAGGCTCTGCAGTGTCCATAGTCATAACGACAAATGAATATCGATTAGATACCTCGTATTCAATTGACACAGACTCGTCTATTTTTCCTTCAGCATACCAATTTTGATAATAAGGAGACGTCCAGCCAAACAGTAAATTGAACAATAACTGTACCAGTATATTTTCTCTCATACGATTATCAGTAAAAGGAACACTCTTAAAACCAATGGCTAGTTTTGAGATGAATATCTCCATTTGAAGACTATCTAATTTTTGGATATCTGACTCAATAGGGTGCTTTTCTTTCTCGACTATTCTCTCAGGTGGTGTAAACTTACTTTGTTTTTCATTGACAAGAGTGTAAATGTTTTCAACATCAAAATCGCCCACTAAGACGAGATGACAGTTTGCTGGCCTGTAAAAGCAATCAAAATTATCTTTTAAGTCCTTTACAGTAATTTCTTCAATGCTATCAACACTTCCAGCAATATCTTGTCCTAATATAGTATTAGGATACAAACTTTGTAAACAACCTAGATAAACTCTGTAGTCAGGATCATCCTGATACATATTTATCTCTTGTTCAATAATTCTTTTTTCATGATTGACAGCATCTTCAGAACTTGTAAAGCTAGATGTAAACTTTAATAAAAGCTCTAAAGACTCCTCAAAGTGGTCAAGGGTAGAAAAATAATATGTTGTCTTCTCCAATGTTGTAAAAGCATTGACATCAGCTCCAAGCTTGACAAAATCCAATGTCACATCCCTTCCCTGCTCATCCTCAAATAGCTTGTGTTCAAGAAAATGAGCAATACCTGCAGGGTAAGATTGTGACTCACCATCAATATAAAAGTGATTATCTAGCGCCCCAAAATTTGTTGACAAAAAGGCGACTTTTTCTACAAATCCTTTTTTCTTAATGATTGATAAAGACATACCATTATCTAAAATTGCTGAATAAACTTCTTCATCAATTTTTTGATAATAACGTTTCTTCAAAGCAGCCATTTTAAGACACTCCTTCTAAAAAGAACAAACTCTGTAGCTTAACTTGACGTGCTACACGGCAAACATCTTTTTTAGTAACCTTCTCAATCTCATCTAACCAATTCTCCAATGAAAGACTTTTATCGCCAAAAATCACCTTATTAAAACGTTGTTCCACTAATGTTAAGGCATGATCTTCAGAGAGTAGAGCATTCATTCGTATGATTTTTTTGGTTTGATTCAGGAGAGAGCTTGAAAAACGTCCTAATTTAATGTAATTCAATTCTCTACTAATTCCTCGCATAGCCTGATCTCTATTAGATTTTTCAATTCCAGCGTAAACTTCTAGTAAACCTGTAAAGATATCAAATTGGCTACTAATTGAATAAGCTAAGCCTTCCTTTTCTCGAAGTGTTGTAAACAAGGCTGAATGGGCAAATTCACCGAACATTGCATTGAATACAATTAAAGCAAAGTAATCTTTATCTCCATATTGACACGGAAATTGGTACCCTAGCTGTAAAATAGATTGACTACTCTGTCTAGGTTCTATCTTTTCTTTCACAACATTGACATAAGGTTGACTATAGCTAAACTGTAAATCAACTTGACGTCCTTCCAAAGGAAAACGATGTAAAGCTTGGAGTACTTGATAATCATCAAATTCTCCAACCATAAAGATATCAATACGATCTCTTGTCAACATACTTTGAAATTCTTGATAAGCTGTAAACGAGGTCTCTGCTTCAACAAGTTCTGCTTGACCATATTTTGGAACTTTCAAGCCCTCATTTACAAAATAAAGCTCTCTTCCTTTAACTTCACTGTAATAGTAATTATTCTCCGTGTCAACATCCAGGTATGTCATTAAATTTTGTTTTTCTATGTCAAATACTTTATTTTGGTATTGAGCTACTCTTGACAGTGGCTTGTAAAGACACTCTTTCAAAAATCCTAGCACTTCCCAAAACAATCCATCATTCGTAGGGATAAAGGTATCTTTCAGATATGTCAACTCGATGTCAACGCTATGTGTCAATCCTTTAGTTGACACTCTAGTTGACAACTGTGTTCCATAAAGAAAAGCTAGTCTCTCTTTAAAAGACTGTACTGTTGGATACGTCTGATTGGCTGTAGCCAACATTTGTGAAACTAGGGCTCGTTTAGCAATTGTTTGTTTATTCAAAGATCCTGTCATTCGAAAAACAATACGATTAGTTTTATATTTTTGTGTTGGAATGAAGTGTACATAGACACCATCAGCAATTTTCATTGATAACCTCTAAAAAGTTTATGCTTCCAATTATACCATTTTTATGCTATCTTATCTCAAGAGAAAGTTGAGGTACTATGGAATATAAATTATTTGGTGAATACATCACACTGCAGGCACTTTTAAAAGAATTAAGTATCATTCATAGTGGAGGTGCTATAAAAGGTTTCTTGGCTAAGAATACCGTTTTATTCAACGGTGAGGATGAAAAACGTCGTGGAAAAAAACTTCGTTATGGAGATGTTATTACCATTCCGTCTGAGGAACTTGAAATAACGATTGTAGCTCCTACGACAAATGAAATTGAAGAACATCAAAAAGCAGTCGCTGAAAAAGCACGTGTTGCTGCCATTGTTAAAAAAATGAATCAGGATAATAAAAAGAAACAAAAAGCACATCCGTCAAAAGAAAGCAATAAAACTAAACGAAAACCCGTTCGTTTCCCAGGAACCTAACTATGTGGCTCGAAAAAATTGATATTCAACACTTTAGAAATTATACTGAAGCCTCTGTGAGCTTCTCACCTCATCTCAATATTTTTCTTGGTCGCAATGCCCAAGGAAAAACAAATATTCTTGAGGCCATCTATTTTCTAGCATTGACACGTAGTCATCGGACCCGTTCAGATAAAGAACTGATTCAATTTCAACAAAATACTCTCAAACTGAACGGCATCGTGCATCGTCATAGTGGGAAGCTACCTCTGGAAATCAGTTTATCTAATAAAGGACGCATAACAAAGGTTAACCACCTCAAACAAGCTAAATTATCCGATTATATCGGTCACATGACTGTGGTGCTATTTGCTCCTGAGGATTTACAACTTGTAAAAGGATCTCCAAGCCTGAGACGTAAATTTATAGATATTGATTTAGGACAGATTAAGCCTGTTTATCTCTCAGACTTATCAAGTTATAATCATGTACTCAAACAACGTAATGCTTATCTCAAATCTACTGACAATGTAGACATTAATTTCCTCTCAGTGTTAGATGAACAGCTTTCCGATTTTGGAACACGAGTTATCGAACATAGACTAGAATTTATCAAGCAATTAGAGGAGGAGGCAGATAGACATCATAGTAACCTCTCAAATCAGATAGAGCGCCTTAAAATCTCCTACGAATCTAATATCCCACTGGAAAATAACAAAGTTATTCGCGAATCATTTTTAACCACGTTAAAGCAAAATCACAAAAGAGATATCTTCAAAAAGAACACTGGTGTTGGTCCGCATAGGGATGATTTAACATTTTACATTAATGACATGAACGCATCTTTCGGTAGTCAGGGGCAGCAACGTAGTCTCATACTTTCTTTAAAAATGGCTGAGATTGCTCTGATAAAAAAAGTAACAGGTGAATTTCCTATTCTTCTCCTCGATGATGTCATGAGTGAGCTTGACAATCACCGTCAACTTAAACTGTTAGAAAGTATTGACGAAGAGGTTCAAACCTTCATGACGACAACTTCACTTGATCATCTGAGTAACCTACCACCTGATTTAAAGACCTTCTTAGTTAAGAATGGTGATATTTATGAAAAACAAGTCGATTAAATGACTTGTTTTTCTATTTTTCGTGATTGACACATGTGACAAGCGTTACCCAATAAGCTGTAAATCATTTTCGCCTAAACCCTTTTATCAACAACCATAATCACGTAAATACGTTGTAAACTTATTGTAAATATCTCTGTAAACAAAAAGTACTTATCTGAGATAAGTACTTTTATGTTTATTAATGAGCTGAGTAGTTAGGCGCCTCGTTGGTAATTTGAACATCGTGAGGGTGACTTTCAATAAGTCCTGCACCTGACATTTCAACAAACTGAGCTTTGTCATGTAAAGCCTGAATATCTTCTGCACCTGTATAACCCATACCTGCACGGATACCGCCAATCAATTGGAATACAATATCAGCAGCAGAACCTTTATAAGCTACACGGCCTTCAATTCCTTCTGGAACAAGTTTATTCGCTTCATTAACTGCACCTTGGAAGTAACGATCGCTTGATCCCTTCTTCATCGCTGCAATTGATCCCATACCACGGTATGATTTATATTTACGACCTTGGAAAATCTCAGTTTCACCTGGTGCTTCATCAGTACCAGCAAACATAGAACCAAGCATTACAGCATTACCACCTGCTGCAAGAGCTTTTACAATATCACCTGAGTATTTGATACCACCATCAGCAATGATCGTTTTTCCATATTCACGAGCTACAGCGGCTGCATCATAAATGGCAGTCACTTGAGGAACACCAACCCCTGCAACAACACGAGTTGTACAAATAGAACCTGGTCCGATACCTACTTTAACTACATCAACACCAGCATCATATAATGCCTTTGTTGCTTCTGCAGTTGCAACATTACCAGCAATCAAAGTTGCTTCTGGGAAATGTTCACGAATTTCTTTAATCTTACGTAATACACCAGCTGAATGTCCATGAGCTGTATCAATA
>OGJL01000773.1_pt1 | contig 9776 bp, 6 predicted proteins | sample 1572291 | NCBI WGS metagenome assembly OGJL01 (sample SAMEA2582082, study PRJEB24529) | metagenome | biome: Human gut stool | place: China | collected 2011
CTCACCGCAGCGATGATTATTGTGAAGGAACAGCTTGGCAATGGACTTGGTTTGTACCTCACGATGTAGATGGATTGGTTAATCTAATGGGAGGTGAAGACGCTTTTGTACAAAAACTCGACTCACTGTTTACGGTAGATTCATCACTCGAAGGAGAAATGATTTCGTCAGACATCAGCGGCCTTATCGGACAATATGCGCACGGCAATGAACCGAGTCATCACGTCATTCACCTGTACAACTACGTCAACCGCCCGTGGAGAACACAGGAACTGGTAGACAGTGTTTATCAAAGCCAATATGCCAACAGTACAGACGGACTGTCAGGTAATGAAGACTGCGGACAAATGTCTGCCTGGTATATACTCAATTCTATGGGATTCTATCAGGTATGTCCCGGCAAACCGATATATTCTATCGGACGTCCCGCCTTCGACAAGGCAGTTATTAATCTGCCCGAAGAAAAGACATTCAGTATCGTAGTAAAAAACAACGAAAAGAAGAACAAATATATTGAAAGCGTAACACTGAACGGCCAACCGTTGAATACCCCATTCTTCCATCATCAGGATATTGCAAACGGAGGAACAATGGAAATCAAAATGACCGCCCAACCCACGAAATGGGGAGTGAGATAATACGTTTGATTGCTTACTATTAAAACATATACGCCATGAAAAGACTATTAATAATAATTTGTGTACTTGCTTGCACATTCTTTGCCAAAGCCAAAGACCGGACACAGTATGTCAACCCGCTAATGGGTTCCCAGTCTACTTTCGAATTATCAACAGGTAATACTTATCCGGCCATTGCCCGTCCCTGGGGGATGAACTTCTGGACTCCGCAGACAGGAAAAATGGGTGACGGCTGGCAATACACTTATACCGCTAACAAGATTCGCGGTTTCAAGCAGACGCATCAACCCAGTCCGTGGATTAACGACTACGGACAGTTCTCTATCATGCCCGTAGTAGGCAAACCGGAGTTTAACGAAGAAAAGCGCGCAAGCTGGTTTGCCCACAAAGGGGAGATCGCCACTCCTTATTATTATAAAGTATATCTCGCCGAACATGACATCGTGACGGAAATGGCCCCGACGGAACGCGCTGTCCTTTTCCGCTTCACTTTCCCGGAAAATGAACATTCTTATATCATAGTGGACGCTTTCGACAAAGGCTCGTATGTCAAAGTGATTCCGGAAGAAAACAAGATTATCGGCTATACCACCCGCAATAGCGGAGGAGTTCCCGAAAACTTCAAGAATTACTTTATCATCGAGTTCGACAAGCCTTTCACATACAAAGCAACAGTAGCCAATGGCAATCTTCAAGAAAACGTTACCGAACAAACAACTGACCATGCCGGAGCTATTATCGGTTTCCGGACACATAAGGGCGAACAGGTGCACGCAAGGATTGCTTCTTCTTTTATCAGCTTCGAACAGGCGGCTGTCAACATGAAAGAACTGGGCAAGGACAATATCGAGCAAGTAGCCAAGAAAGGAAAAGAAGCATGGAACCAGGTATTAGGAAAAATTGAAGTGGAAGGCGGCAATCTGGACCAATATCGTACATTCTATTCCTGTTTATACCGTTCACTCCTGTTCCCGCGCAAGTTCTACGAACTGGACGCGAACGGCCGGCCGATTCATTACAGTCCATACAACGGACAAGTATTGCCGGGATATATGTATACCGACACAGGTTTTTGGGATACGTTCCGATGTCTGTTCCCGTTACTAAATCTGATGTATCCTTCGGTTAACAAGGAGATGCAGGAAGGGCTTATCAATACATATAAAGAAAGCGGGTTCTTCCCCGAATGGGCAAGTCCGGGACACAGAGGATGTATGGTAGGCAATAATTCGGCTTCTGTTCTGGTAGATGCTTACATGAAAGGCGTGAAAGTGGACGATATAAAAACGCTGTATGAAGGATTGCTGCATGGAACAGAGAATGTACATCCTGAAGTATCTTCAACAGGACGCTTGGGACATGAATATTATAACAAGCTGGGATATGTACCATACGATGTGAAAATCAACGAGAATGCAGCACGTACACTGGAATATGCATACGACGACTGGTGTATCTACAAACTGGCTAAAGAACTGAAACGCCCGAAAAAAGAGATCAATCTTTTTGCAAAGCGTGCCATGAATTACAAAAATCTCTTCGACAAGGAGTCTAAATTAATGCGCGGACGCAATGAAGACGGTACATTCCAGTCACCATTCTCTCCATTGAAATGGGGCGATGCCTTTACAGAAGGAAATAGCTGGCACTACACCTGGTCTGTGTTCCATGATCCGCAAGGACTAATCGACTTAATGGGCGGAAAAGAGATGTTCGTCACTATGATGGACTCCGTTTTTGCTGTACCTCCCGTATTCGATGACAGTTACTACGGACAGGTGATTCATGAAATTCGCGAAATGACCGTTATGAATATGGGTAATTATGCACACGGCAATCAGCCTATCCAGCACATGATTTATTTATATGATTATGCAGGCCAGCCCTGGAAAGCCCAGTACTGGTTGCGCCAAGTCATGGACAGAATGTACACTCCGGGGCCTGACGGTTATTGCGGTGACGAAGACAACGGACAAACTTCCGCCTGGTATGTATTCTCTGCATTAGGTTTCTATCCTGTTTGTCCGGGAACGGATGAATATATCGTAGGCGCTCCTTTATTCAAGAAAGCCACACTTCATTTTGAGAATGGCAACAGTTTGGTGATTGATGCCCCGAACAACAGTAAAAAGAACTTCTATGTCAATTCGATGAACGTAAACGGCACTGACTATACTAAAAATTATCTTCGCCACGAAGAATTATTCAAAGGTGGTATCATCAAAGTAGATATGAGTAATCAACCGAATATGAACAGAGGTACGAAAGAAGAAGATATGCCTTATTCTTTCTCTAAAGAGCAATAATCCTTTATTCAATAGTGTGCCGCTATTTCAATTGCTGTCCTTCAGTTCACTTCTGAAAGCGGCTATTCATTGAGATTTCGACTAAAAGTGGTAGTCTGAAAGTAAACTTCTTTGCTTTCAGGCTATTTTTCAATAAGTTTTCACTACTTTTGCTCAACAAACATCTACAAATCATGGAAGAAAAAATTGACTTTGCAAAAGTCCCTTATCAATATTCGATGTGCCTTAACCGACAATGCCCCCAAGCAGGTACCTGCCTAAGACAACTTACAGAACAAAGCGTACCGGAAAACATAGAGCACTGGATTATCATCAGTCCCAAATATCTGTCTACCGTGAAAGGCGGCTGTCCCCATTACCGTTCCAGTACAAAAGTACGATACGCCCAAGGATTCATCGGAATCTTAGAGAATCTACCTTATAAACAAATGCAAACCGTTATCCTACACCTAATGAACTATTTAGGACGTAGAACCTACTATCGTGCCCGTAAAGGCGAACGTTTACTCTCTCCTTCCGAACAACAGCATATACTGAATATCCTCAGAAACTGCGGAGTTACCACCACACAAGAATTTGATGCATACGTTGAAGACTATGACTGGTAATCCGGTCTCTCAATTGACATAACTGCAACACAGCATTGGCACAACTGTGCCACGGGCTTGTCACAACAATGACACCGTGGTGGCACAACTGTGCCAAGCCCATGTCACAACTCTTAAATGAGAAGCACTGCAATGATAGTACAAAGGGATTTACACACGAAATCATAATACTCTTAATTATATAAAGAAAAAAAGATAAATTAGACTAAGTGTTTATTGCGTTAGCATTGTTTTATTTATAAAAGAAGAAAATAAGACTTCTTTTATTAGTTCAATAATTTTTATACAACCATTAAATTAAATGTATGGAAAGCAATCATTCTATTCAAAAGTCGAACTTACTTCGAGCTTTATTGGTTTTAATTTTCATGGCAATCCCATTACAATGGGCTACCGCACAGTTGACATTATCAACTACACGCACAAACTTAGGAACTGTTATTAAACAGATACAGTCCCAGTCTAAGTATCAATTCTTTTATAACGACAAGTTATCTGCCACCCAAGTAGAGGCAGTGAATGTAAAAGACGCTTCTTTAGAACAAGTCCTCAACTCTCTTCTGAGCGGAACAAGCATTTCGTACAAGGTAGAAGACAATATTGTATACCTGTCAGAAAAAAATGCACAGCAAACCAACCAACAACAAGTTGGCCAGGAACACACGATTACCGGACAAGTCATCGATACTAAAGGAGAAATGCTGATTGGTGTCAGTATCCTGCAAAAAGGAACAAGTAATGGTACCATTACAGATATGGATGGCAATTATACCCTCAAGGTCAGCGGTGAACAACCTGTATTGGTATTTTCCTATATAGGATATAAGACATTAGAGATTCCGGGCAACAAACCGACTCTCAATGTCACGATGTCGGACGATACTCAAGTTATCGATGAAGTCGTCGTTACCGCATTAGGTATCAAACGCGAAAAGAAAATGCTAGGATATGCAGTTCAGGAAATAAAAAGCGACCAGCTGAACAAGACCGGAGATCCTTCTGTGACAAGCGCTTTGCAAGGAAAAAGTGGCAGGTCTTCAGATGAATACGGCAGGTACAGGTTTGGGAGGTTCCACCAAGATTACGATTCGTGGTAATTCCTCCTTATCAGACAATAACCAACCTTTATGGATTATCGATGGTGTGCCTTTCAGCGACAACAACAGTTCTGACGCTTCTTACTATGGCGGTGTAGACCGTGGCGGTGCCTCTGTCGACATTAATCCCGATGACATCGAAACCATTTCTGTACTGAAAGGTCCGAATGCTGCCGCTCTCTACGGTTCACGTGCCGGTAATGGTGTCATCCTGATAACAACCAAAAAAGGTTCAAAAAAAGAAGGATTCGGTGTTCGTTATAGCGGGAACTTCACATGGAGCACAGTAGCTGAAACACTGAAAATGCAGGAACGCTACGGTCAAGGAACAGACGGTGTTTACAATAAGGCTGCGAGCAGTAGTTGGGGTAGCGAATTGGATGGACACATGGTAGAAGCCTGGAACGGAGAACAACGTGCTTATTCTAAGTATGGAAACAAACTGGAAGATTATTTCAACACCGGTTTTGCCCACAACCATAATGTGTCTATCAGTAATGTAACCGACAAGTCTCATTTCCGTGCATCTTTCGGCAGTTCTAACAATAAAGGTTTATTCCCGAACGAGAAATTGGATAAGATAAATATTGACCTGAACGCCGGTGCAGAAATGAACCAATATCTCTCTATGGAAGGAAAAGTCTCCTTATCACGAACCAAGGCAGAAGATCGTCCCTATTTCGGAAGTTATGGAGTTATTGCACAGTTAATCGGTATTCCGCACAACGTGTCTTTGGATGATTTAAAGAATTATTCAACAGAAAACTCCGCACACGTGAATTGGGCAGGCCCGAACCCCGGATTGGAAAATCCATATTACGTACAAGACCAGCGCCATAATTCTGACGAACGTTGGAGAGCTTTCGGATACTACAACGCAAAAATCAACTTTACCGACTGGTTACACTTTAGCGCCAAATATGCATTCGACTATTACCGTACACGTGTTCAAAGCACCGACTTATCGAACGGTATCGGTAAAACTATCGAAAACATTACCGATGACCGTATGAGCCGCAGTGAGGAAAACTTCTTTGAGTCAAATGCAGAATTTATCCTTGCCGGAGACAACCGTATCGGAGAAAATTTCCGTATCGGCTACACAGTAGGTGCCAACTTCATGTATCAGAAATTTGAGACCTTGTCGGCTGAAACAAAAGACATGGTGAACAAGAACCAATGGATATTCAATGCCGCAAATATTCTGAACAGTGCTGCTGAAGCTGGACACGAACGCGCTACCAACTCTGTATTTGCATCTGCACAACTTGCATGGAAAGAGTATTTGTCAATGGACTTGACTGCACGTAACGACTGGTCGTCCACATTACCCTCCAGCAACCGTTCATTCTTCTATCCATCTGCAAACTTAAGTTTCATCATAACAGATTTTCTTCGTTCATTAGACAAGACATTACCTTCATGGCTCACATTTGCCAAAGTTCGCCTATCTGCCGCACAAGTAGGTAAAGATACAGAACCATACAACCTGTATAATACATTGAGCTATGCATTCAGCAACGGAGTGCTCAATATCACAAAATCTGATATTAAAAAGAATGACCAGTTGAAGCCGGAGATTTCCTCCTCGTATGAAGCCGGTTTGGATATGAAATTCCTCAATAATCGTCTGGGATTCGACTTCACTTATTACAACAGCCGTACCAAGAACCAGATCATGAAAGTCCCTGCACCGGCTCCTTGGAGTGGTGGTAAAATGATTAACTCCGGTTTAATTGTCAACCAAGGATTCGAATTCATGCTATATTCTACTCCTGTACAAACGAAAGATTTCACGTTCGATTTGAATATCAACTTATCCAGGAATGTATCTAAAGTAAAAGAGCTGGCAGATGGCGTTGATTATCTCTTCTTCAATGGAGATGCAAATTTCCCAATCAATGTCGGTACACGCGTAGGACACCGCTTGGGTGAAATTTATGCCAAAAACCTGTACAAGCGTGATGAAAACGGTAATATGATAGTTAATAAACAAGGTCGTCCGACCAAGGTCTCCGGTGAAGACGCTTTCCAATACACATTGGATCATCCGATCGGTAATATTGAACCGGACTTATTAATGTCCGTTTCTCCATCATTCACCTACAAAGGATTTACTCTTTCTGCATTGTTCGATATGAAATTTGGTGGTGACATTGTTTCTGTATCCGAGGCAATGGCAACCAGCACAGGATTGGCAGCACGCACCGCTAATCGTGGTAATGCAGAGAATGGCTGGAAAATCGTTGCTCCGGGTGTGACCGCCGACGGTACTGTAAACTCAACAGCTATGAACGCTCAAAGGTATTACACATCAATGAGTGGTATGGCCGAAGAATTCGTATACGATGCTTCATTCATCAAATTGAAAGAATTGTCATTAGGTTATTCTTTCCCGAAATCCATACTGAAGAAGACTCCTTTAACTTCACTGAACGTAGCATTCGTTGCCCGTAACTTGGCTTACCTGATGAAACATACACCGGGAACAAGTCCCGAAGGAGGTTATGACACAAGTATGTTCTCTCAAGCTATCGATTATATGTCTGTTCCTTACACACGTACATTCGGTCTTTCTATTAATCTTGGTTTCTAATCTAAACATAAAAAGAAGTTATGAAATTCTATTATAAAACACTTGCATTCGCATCTCTACTTGCTCTAGCAGCTTGCTCAGATTTTGATGAAATGAACACCAACCCGTACGAACCTCCTTATTCACCGGGTACTTCTAATACCGATGTAAGTCCTGAAGGCATTGATATTGATTATGAACTGCCTGAAGCTGATATAAAAGCATTAAAAGAAACTTCAATTGGTAGTTTGTTCCGTAATCTAACGAATGAGGGACCTTACAATGATTATCAGGTAACCACCAACTTAACTCATGACATTTATGCCGGCTATATGGCAAATACATCTGCCGGTTTCCATGAAAAAGCCTGCACATACGTATATACTGACGACTGGTCCAGAAACAGATGGGATCATTTCTATAATGACCGTACTGCAAACGAATATGCACAAATTATCAAAGTCTGTCATTTCGTCAATAAAGACAAATACTGGAACGAGTTCTACGTAACCCGTATTTATTATGCATTCCTCATTTCTATGCAGACAGATACATACGGTGATATTCCATTGTCGTACTACATAAAAGGAATGTTACCCCCGACACAGTATATTTCATATACCAGCCAAAAGGATGTGTACGATGCTATGTTCAAACTGCTGGATGAAGCTATCACCAACATCAAACCCGACAAAGGTCTGAACTGGGGAGAAGGAAAAGGAAGTAATGACCGTTGCTATGGAGGCGACATCAACAAATGGTTACGCTTTGCCAATACTTTACGTTTGCGTCTGGCGCTTCGTATTTCAAATGTCGATCCGGATCGTGCCCAAGAAGAAGGGAAAAAAGCAATCGAGAGTACTTATGGTTTGATGCAAAGCAATGCAGACAACATGAGAACTGTACCGAAAGTTGCCCCTATCGACAAAGGTGGTGAAGGAGGCGGCGGATCTGAAAATATCCATGCGCTGATATTCGGTTGGGGAGCGCAAATGGTTATGTCGAAAGATTTGGAAAAGGCCTATAAAAATGAATCTGAAGTATTAGATCCCCGATGCGAAATACTGTGGTGGCGCCCAAGTCCATTTTCAGATCTTAAGGAAGCCAAAGAAAGCAATAAGGACTTTGCCGGATGTCCGATTGGTAATATGGATGTACAAGGAGAGGATGCGACAAAAAGTTACTCTCCTGTAAGATGTAATAAACTGATAAGTTCGGATCATAATAATTTAGATGATAACTATTGGTTTAGCGAAGCTCGCGAACTGGTTTGGATGAGCTATGCGGAGAGTCGGTTCATGTTGGCAGAAGCTGCTCTCAGAAATTGGACGACAGGCTCAGTTGAGCAATATTATATTGACGGAATTAGAGCGTCCATGGATTACTATAATATTGATGAGGCTAAAAAACAAGCCTATATTGACGGATTGAAGAACAAACAAGATGTATCCGGAAGTGACAAGGAGAAAGCCTTGAAAGAGATCATCACCCAAAAATGGATTTCGATCTTCCCGAACGGCAATGAAGGTTGGGCAGAATTCCGCCGTACAGATTATCCTGAATTGCTGAATATCGAAGAAAACAAATCGGACGGTGACGTGCCTGAAGGTAAGTTCATCAAACGGATCAAATACCCTCAAAGTGAATCCTTTAACCCCAACCGGCCGATGGGCGACAACCAGGGAACGAAAATCTGGTGGGATGTGGCAGATACAAATAATGACAATGGTCAACGTGTACAGCCAAACAACTTCCGATAATCAGTCACTAACAAAGTGCTAAAACTCTTTGTGCCAAAGCCTGAAAAAATCTAATGACAGGAACTTGTCTTCTTAGATAGAATCAGAAAAACAGTAGATTGGGAACTTCTCCTTTAATCTACTGTTTTTTTCAACTAAATCACTCCACTTGTTCTTTCGGATAATTCACCAAATACAACGTCTTCGTCGCACGAGTAAACGCCGTATACAACCAACGAAAGTAATCGGGAGTCAAGTATTCATCCGTCATATATCCCTGATCCAGGAACACATTCTGCCACTGGCCACCTTGTGCCTTATGACAAGTGACCGCATACGCATACTTCACTTGTAACGCATTATAATGTGGGTCAGCTTTCATCTTCTTCACCCGGTCTCGTTTATTGGGAATATCGATATAATCTTCCAGCACTGTGTAAAATACCCGGTCATTAAAAGCTTTCGGTAATGCAGGCGAATCTGAATGTAGAGTATCCAACAACAAATTAGCATCCAATTCAAAATCATTCTGATCGGGAAATCTGAGAGTGACTTCCGCAAAACGGAAGCCGTACATTTCACGGGTACGACGGACACGGCGAACAATTGCAATCTCTCCGTTGGCTATGAAATCCATTTCTTTATATTTCTCCGTCCAATAATAATTATTCTTGGCTACCATTAACATATCTCCGGAATTCAATTCATCTTCCCGCCAAAGTATCTGCGCACGTATTCCATTATTATATAAGTTCGCGCGTTTATTAGATCGACAGACAACAATCGTTTCATCCATACCATCATGATCGTAAC
>OGJL01000776.1_pt1 | contig 9744 bp, 5 predicted proteins | sample 1572291 | NCBI WGS metagenome assembly OGJL01 (sample SAMEA2582082, study PRJEB24529) | metagenome | biome: Human gut stool | place: China | collected 2011
GACCATGACCGTGCGCAAAAACTCCTTTTACTTCATGGGTCAGTAAAAAAGGCTATTGATGCATATCAACATTCTTAGTATCTATATACTCACAATAAGCAAGATGTAACACCTCTAAAGCAATATGAAACGTACAGAATAACATTGTAACACCGGTTATATGGAATAGAAACATCTTCTTTGTACATTCTATTTTAAGATGTCCTACCTTTGTAAACAAGAAAATAAATTATGATTAACCATTTTATTTATTAACCATGAAGAAGGTATTTCTATTCTTGTATTTTTCAATAATCAGCCTTTTAATATCAGCAGCAGATACATTCGTTATTTTCACACCAGCTGACCACCATTTCCCATTAATAAAAAATGGAAAGCCTTGTTCTATTCTGATGGATATAAACGAAGACAAAGGAGTTAAAATGGCTATTGATAATCTACAACAGGATTTGTTGAATGTCTGCGGTAGCCAATCCGAAATCAACACAAAGGCTAGTGACAAGCAATGCCTGTTAATAGGTACCCTTCAAACTCCACTTATACAAAAATTAATAGCCTCCGGTAAAATAGATAGAAAAGAGCTGGAAGGCAAAAACGAAAAATATATCCTGCAAGTTGTTACCGCTCCTTTGGAAGGAGTGGATGAAGCACTTGTAATTACCGGAAGTGACAAACGGGGAACAATTTACGGTATTTACGAACTGTCCAAACAAATCGGAGTCTCGCCCTGGTATTGGTGGGCAGACGTACCCGTCAAGAAACAAACGGACATATACATCAAACCAGGTACATACACAGATGGAGAACCGAAAGTGGAATATCGGGGAATCTTCCTGAATGACGAGTGGCCTTGCCTGGGGAGCTGGTCTCAAGAAAAGTTCGGAGGATTCAACAGCCAATTTTATAAACATGTCTTCGAGTTGGTATTGCGTTTGAAAGGTAACTTTATGTGGCCTGCCATGTGGGCAAGCGCATTTTACGACGATGATCCACAAAATGGAGAATTAGCCAACACGATGGGAATTGTAATGGGCACCTCTCATCACGAACCGATGGCACTGGCACAACAAGACTGGAAACGTCGTGGAAAAGGTGAATGGGACTACAATCACAACGCTAAAGAACTTCGTAACTTTTGGACTTCTGGAATGGAACGTGTAAAAAATTGGGAAACCGTTGTTACCGTAGGTATGCGTGGTGACGGCGACGAGCCTATGAGTGAAGGCGCCAATATCTCACTACTGGAAAATATCGTCAAAGACCAACGAAAAATTATCGAAACCGTCACCAAGAAAAAAGCTAAAAACACCCCACAGGTATGGGCGCTCTACAAAGAAGTACAAGACTATTACGATAAAGGGATGCGAGTACCGGATGATATTACTCTACTCTTATGTGACGATAACTGGGGAAATGTGCGCAAGCTCCCTAACCTAAACGAAAAACCACGTTCGGGCGGATATGGCATGTATTATCATTTCGACTACGTAGGAGCTCCACGAAACTCCAAATGGATCAATATCAGTCCGATTCCACGTGTATGGGAACAAATGAATCTTACCTACGAATATGGAGTACGTAAACTATGGATTGTAAATGTAGGAGACTTGAAACCAATGGAATATCCTATTACATTCTTCTTGGATATGGCATGGAATCCGGAAAAATTCAATGCCCAAAACTTACAACGACATACAGAAGATTTCTGCGCCCAACAATTCGGTGAGAAATATGCGAAAGAAGCTGCCCGTATTCTTTCCCAATATGCTAAATACAATCGTCGTGTGACACCGGAACTCTTAAATGCCCAAACATACAGCTTTCATTATAACGAATGGGAACGGGTAGTAAATGAATATAATCTGTTGGCATTGGATGCACATAATCTAGGATTTCTAATGCCGGCCTCGTACAAAGACGCATACGACCAACTAATTTTATTTCCGGTACAAGCATGCGCCAACTTGTACAACATGTATTACGCACAGGCCCAAAACCAACGTCTTGCTGCCGAACAAAAGACGGAAGCTAACCGATGGGCCGACAAAGTTGTAGCCTGCTATGAGCGGGATTCTCTACTAACCCATTATTACCATAAAGTGATGTCTAAAGGGAAGTGGAACCACCTAATGGATCAAGTTCATATAGGTTATACTTCATGGAATAATCCTCCCAAACAAATAATGCCTAAGATCACACGAGTTCCGGAACAGGCGGGAACGTATACTTTCATAGAGACAAACGGATATATTTCTATCGAAGCAGAGCACTTCACACGAGCAATAGCAGAAGGTGAAACGACATGGAATCTTATCCCCGATTTTGGAAAGACATTATCAGGAGTAACGACTCTTCCCGTCACTAAAACTCCAGATAAAATGTGCTTGGAATATGATATTGAAATAGAAAAAGCAGGTAGCGTAGAAGTCACACTTTTACTCGCCCCTACCCTTAATTTCAACGATAATAAAGGATTAAGATATGCAATCTGCCTTGACGGAGATAAAGAACAAATTATTAATTTCAATGGGCATTATCAGGGCGAACTTGGCAAGTGGCAGGCAAATCCGATTATCGAATCCCGTTCTAATCATTTATTAGCAAAAGAAGGAAAACATACACTTCGCATCCGTCCGCTAGATCCGGGAATCGTAATTGAGAAAATCCAAATCAATACCGGCGGATTGCAACCGAGCTATCTGGGAGCACCGGAAACACTGAAATAATTCAAAACATATAATAAAACTGAGAATACATCTGGTTTGAGAATCAATGTTTCTATTATAAATAAGAATAAAATGATAAAACAAAAATTTCTTTTATTAAGTTGTGCGTTAGTATTGTTATTAACGCCTACTAACGCTCAGGAAAAATTATACAAAAATGAATTCCCTATAGCGGATGTGAAGTTACTTGACGGAGTATTCAAACATGCCCGTGAGTTAAATATTGAAGTCCTGCTCAAATATGACGTTGACCGTTTGCTGGCGCCTTACCGCAAAGAAGCAGGATTGACCGAGAGAAAGAAAACCTATCCCAACTGGGATGGTCTTGACGGCCATGTGGCAGGGCATTACCTTTCGGCTATGTCAATGAATTATGCTGCAACAGGCAATAAGGAATGTGGACGGCGTATGGAATATATGATTTCGGAGCTTCAACTATGCCTTGAAGCAAATGCCATTAACAATACAGAATGGGCAATTGGTTATATCGGTGGCTTTCCCAATAGTAAGAATCTGTGGTCGACTTTCAAAAAAGGTGATCTCCGTATCTATAATTCCGCATGGGCACCATTTTACAATTTGCATAAAATGTATGCCGGCCTCAGAGATGCCTGGCTTTATTGTAATAACAAACAAGCAAAAACGCTGTTTCTTAAGTTCTGCGACTGGGCCATTAGCATCACGGATGACCTGAATGAAGAACAAATGCAGACGGTACTTAAAATGGAATACGGTGGTATGAATGAGATTCTTGCCGATGCTTATCAGATTACCGGAAATAAAAAATATTTAGTCGCGGCTAAAAGGTATTCACAAAACATACTTCTTGATCCCTTATCACAAGGTATTGACAATCTTGACAACAAACACGCTAATACGCAAATACCCAAATTCATCGGTTTTGCCAGAATAGCAGAACTTAGTGGAGACACAAAATATACCAATGCCAGCCGCTTTTCGTGGGAAACGATCACAGGAAACCGTTCTTTAGCTTTTGGTGGTAACAGCCGGAGAGAACATTTTCCAAGCGTAACTTCGTGTAGTGATTATATCAATGACGTTGATGGCCCCGAATCGTGCAACTCTTACAATATGTTAAAATTGACTGAAGATTTATTTCGCATGCAACCATCAGCTCACTATGCAGATTATTACGAACGTACTGTTTTCAACCATATTTTATCTACCCAACATCCTGAACATGGTGGATACGTATATTTTACTTCTGCCCGTCCGCGCCACTACAGGGTATATTCTGCACCCAACGAAGCAATGTGGTGTTGTGTAGGTACCGGCATGGAAAACCACAGTAAATACAACCAGTTTATTTATACTCATTCGGATGATTCGTTATTCGTAAACTTGTTTATTGCATCAGAACTTAATTGGAAAAATAAGAAAATATCGCTCAGGCAGGAAACAAACTTTCCTTACGAAGAGCGCACAAAACTGACTGTGACAAAAGCATCATCCCCCTTTAAACTAATGATCAGATATCCCGGATGGGTGGATAAAGGTGCTTTAAAGGTATCTGTGAATGGAAAATCCATGAACTACTCTGCTCTTCCTTCATCATATATTTGTATTGACAGAAAATGGAATAAAGGTGATGTAGTGGAAGTGGAACTGCCTATGCGAAGTACCATTGAGCACTTGCCAAATGTTCCCAATTATATCGCATTTATGCATGGTCCCATATTGTTAGGAGCAAAAACCGGCACCGAGGATTTACGAGGGCTTATCGCAGGCGATGGACGTTGGGGGCAATATCCAAGTGGGAAATTGCTGCCTGTGGACCAAGCCCCCATTCTGATAGTTGATGATATGGAAAACATCACGAGCAAATTAGTTCCCATTAAGAATGAACCTTTACACTTTAAAGCAAATATCAAAGCGGCTAATTCTATTGATATAAAACTGGAACCTTTTGCAAATATCCATGACGCAAGGTACATGATGTACTGGCTAACCTTAACCAACAAAGGGTATCAGACATATATTGACTCTTTATCGACTATCGAAAAGGAAAAGATAATCCTCGAAAAACTGACAGTTGATTTTGTCGCTCCGGGCGAACAACAACCCGAAACCGACCACAAAATACTACAAGAAAAGTCAAGAACAGGCAATGCAAACCAACAATTTTTCCGTGAAGCATCTTCGGAAGGTTACTTCAGCTACGAAATGAAAACTAATGCGGAAACTGAGTTGTCTTTAATGGTTCGTTATTGGGGTGCAGAATGGGGAGGACGCAAATTTGATATTTACATTGATGATGAAAAGCTTCTGACTGAGGATAATACAGGGCGATGGAATCAATCTAAATTTCAAGATATAAGATATAAGATACCTAGCTCAATGGTTCAAGGTAAAAATCATATAAGAGTTAAATTTCAATCCATTCCGGGAAATACTGCTGGAGCAGTTTATTTTATCCGTTTGGTTAAAAGAGTTGATGACCCGGCTATTAAGGACTAAGATAAAATGATACTCATAAATAAATGAAATTCAAATTATTCGTATTAACATAATATATCAGAGTAATCACACCAAAATTTGATTCATATCGGGTTCTAATGAACTAAATGATCATTTTGCGGAGTGCCCTGAAATATATAATTGTAAGGCTTTCAGCCTAACTGCTAAATTCCCATTTAACCAATAACTGCCTGGTTGGGAATCAATTGCCACAAATGATTTTATTAGTTATTTTTAAGCAAGAGAAAGAGATAAAAGCTGCATATTGACGAGTTATTGTCAGCGATAGTATTTTGGGTTATTTCCGTATAAAATAAAACAAAAATCACACCCCCATAAACCGACTAATAAAAGGCAAACAAATATAGAGAGCCGAATGCCAATATTCCCAAGTATGCCCTCCATCGCGCACACGAAACTGACAGGGGATATCAGCCTGCCTCATTGCACGATAAAATTCAATATTACGGTCGAGTAAGAAGTCATCGTCACCACAATCTACAAACCAAGCTACACTGCGCAGTTCATTCTTCCGTTCTTCATCTGCCCCGGTAACATATTTCACACAACTTTTTTCTATAACCGAACGAGTCAGAACAGCCAATTTACCATTCGGATCATTAAAGCGGGCGGCCCCTTCTTCCGGAATATCCATTAATGCACTCATTGCATAGACTGCACAAAAAAGTTCCGTATGGCGTTGCCCATAACAAGTAGCTCCGCCACCACCCATCGAAAGTCCTGCTACAGCCCGATTCCGTTTATCACCTATCACACGAAAACGTTTCTCTACATAGGGCAGAAACTCCGTAAAAAAGAATGTTTCATACGCCCAACCCGGCATATCGAAATACCCATTCTGAAATATATTCGGATCTCCTCCCCCCGCATCGGGGCAGACAATAATCATTTCACAAGCTTCACCGCTGGCCGTAAGACAGTCCATCACGTCTTTTACGTGCCCGCGGTTCATCCATACATCATTTTTTTCCCACATACCATGCAACAGGTAGAGCACAGGATACATTTTCTTTTTATCCTGTTCGAAACTCTTAGGAAGATAAACAGTATACGCACGCTTTGCTTTTAATACGTCACTGTAGAGCGTATCTGTCATCACTCTACTCTGATAGTTTGTTTGTGCATATAACGACAAGCAACAAACTGATACAATAAAAAATAAAATCACCTTCTTCATATTACCAATTATCTGTTCTGAAAGGAGAAGCCAGCAATCCTTCTTTATTACAAAGATTAGCTTCTTCCGGATTATCACTCCAAGCATATCTGACAGCCACCGGTTTTGCTACGTCTTTGCTGCTAACGATTATCCTACCGCCTTTAATAACAGCATTCGCCCAAACAAACTTTCTGTCTTCGCCTGCAATGGCAAAGTGCTTTAACACTCCTTCCTTGCTGGTGAGCCCACTGCCTGTTTCCGTAAATGTCAGGATGATTTTATCACCTTCTATCTTCATCTCTTTATAAACAGGTCCCGAACTTACCAACTTTTCCCCATAAGCAACCTTACGAGCCCCCAAGAATAACCTGTGCGCTACAGCTTTCTTATTCAACGGGTGAATATCATTCCATTCTCCCACATCATAAGTTACCGCCAATGTAGTATGAGGCACATTCATAGCAATTTGCAACTGTGCTTCCCGGAGCCTTGCCCAACCACCATCCGAAGGCTGCATCTGCTTCTTCATAAAGTTAGGTAACTGAACCAATAAAAAAGGCATCTCCGGCATTTCCCAAAGTTCCCTCCAGTTAGTAATCAATGATTCCAACAATGTGGCATATCCTTGCGGATGTCCAGCGTTAGTTTCGCCCTGATACCAAATTGTTCCCTTGATTTTATAATCTTTAATCGGATAAATCATTCCATTATAAAGTCCCGACCCCGCAGACTTTAAGTTAGCCAGTCGTTTAACATACTTCCCTGCTTCATTCAGGTTCATGCCGACTCTATACTTCCAAGTACCGACCAAATTTATTTCCGCCTCATCGCCGACTATCTTATATGGTTTCTCTTCCACAAAACCACCGTTAGCCGAATTAGCCGTCAGTTTCACTGTTATATTATTCCTCCCTTCACGCAAAACGCCTGCCGGAATGTTATATTTGCGCGGTGGATACATATACGCTGTGGAACCGACAAAACATCCATTCACAAAAACAGAGTCGCTGTCTATAAGTGTCCCCATATACAACTTCGCATGCCTACCGACCATAGAAGCAGGGACCTCAAAGTCTTTTCTGTACCACACCACACCGTTTACATCCATTCCGTTTGTTCTCCAATTACCCGGAACCTGTATCGTCGACCAATCAGAATCATCAACATCGGTTGCCATCCATTTACCGGCTCCCTTATCTCTCCTGACTAATCGCAAACTATCCAATGCCTCTCTGTCAATGAGCAATTGTGGAAATTCTTTCAGATGTTCCTGGCTAATCCAACTTTCTATGGCGGAACCTCCAAGGCTAGAAACAAGCATCCCCACAGGAACTCTATATTTTTGATACGCTTCCTGCGCAAAGAAATAGGCTAATGCAGTCCAGTTCATCACTTCAGAAGCAATAGCCGAATGCCATACAGCGTTACCGGCAATCGTTTCCTTTAAATCTTCTACTGAGTTTTGAGTAGGTACTTTATAATGACGGATCATATGGTTATTCGACACATTAATCTCGGGAAACATATCTGTCAGGCGCGAAATAGGCGTCTCCTGATTTGATTGCCCGGAACATAGCCAAACATCTCCCACCAAAATATCACGAATAATGAGCTCGTTCACTTCCATCACAAAAGGACCTCCCGCCTTTTGAGGAGGCAACATTACCGACCATTCACCTTTCTGATTCGCCTCCGTATCATAATGCTTGCCTTGAAAACGTACAGTGACCTTCTCACCGGAATCCGTCCACCCCCAGATTTTCAATTCCGTATCACGTTGCAACACCATTTTGTCACTGACTAATCGAGGAAGCCGTATAACAGCAGAAAGAGGTTGCGCAATCAATGTGACTGCCAACACCATCAATAGTATGAATGCATTTTTTACAGTAATCATAATTATCATAATGTGTTTTATCAGTTATGTAAGACACCCGTTTAATACTTCCACTTTTCAAACAGATATTGCAAAAGTACGTTGCTCTCGCACAAAAAGCAAAAAAATTCCTTCCCCAATAAGCCGTATGTAACATACATCATAGTATTGGTTACACAAACACAGGAAGAGGCAACCTACGGACAAAAAATCGGATACATATTTTATCTTTCGTAACAAATAAATAATCTATCTTTGCAACAAATACATCCAACCGATTTGAACAAAGGCTTTCGAATCATGAGAAACCCATATTAATTCCTATACAAATACTATAATATGAATAGAAACACACTCTTCCTGTTACTCCTGTTAACTAGCAATTTAGTTTCAGGACAAGATTTGAAACTTTGGTACAGCCAACCGGCAAAGAACTGGTCGGAAGCTCTTCCTATCGGCAATTCCCGCCTTGGGGCGATGGTATATGGAGGAACCGAGCGTGAAGAACTGCAACTGAATGAAGAAACTTTTTGGGCAGGCTCTCCTTATAACAATAATAACCCGAATGCAGTACATGTCCTGCCTATTGTGCGCAAACTGATATTTGAAGGAAGAAACAAGGAAGCACAAAGGCTCATTGATGCCAACTTTCTAACCCGGCAACACGGAATGAGCTATCTGACATTGGGAAATCTATACCTGGAGTTCCCCGGACATAAGGATGCCGACGACTTCTACCGCGACCCGCTATCAAGTGAAGGGTATAAACTACACCCGCACTACTTTCGCCTCATTCACGGATAATGTCATCATCATGCACATCAAGGCGAGTCAACCTAATGCACTAAATTTCAATGTGTCATACAACTGTCCGCTGAAAAATGAGGTCAATGTTCAAAATGACAAACTGATTATCACCTGTCAAGGAAAAGAACAGGAAGGCATGAAAGCCGCGCTACGGGCAGAGTGTCAAGTACAAGTAAAAACAGATGGCATTATCCACCCGGCAGGCAATATTCTTCAGATAAACGGTGGTACAGAAGCAACTCTTTACATATCGGCGGCAACAAACTATGTAAATTACCAGAATGTGAGCGCAGATGAATCCCGACGGACTACTGATTATTTGGAAGAAGCAATACTTATTCCTTATGAAAAAGCTCTTAAAGAGCATATCGCCTTCTATAAAAAACAATTCGACCGTGTCCAACTTCATTTGCCGTCAAGTGAAGCATCTCAAATAGAAACTCCCCGACGAATTGAAAACTTCGGGCAAGGCAATGACATGGCAATGGCAGCCTTGCTTTTCCAATACGGACGTTACTTGCTGATTTCTTCTTCACAACCGGGAGGACAACCTGCCAATTTGCAAGGTATATGGAATAACAGTACTCATGCACCCTGGGATAGCAAATACACCATCAATATCAATACAGAAATGAACTATTGGCCGGCAGAAGTCACTAATTTAAGTGAAACACATA
>OGJL01000779.1_pt1 | contig 9725 bp, 8 predicted proteins | sample 1572291 | NCBI WGS metagenome assembly OGJL01 (sample SAMEA2582082, study PRJEB24529) | metagenome | biome: Human gut stool | place: China | collected 2011
AACCGAGAGACGAAATTTTAATCAAACCGCAAATTTCGGGTATTATCGACGAAGTGTACAAAGAAGCCGGACAAGCTGTGAAGAAAGGGGAAGTGATCGCCAAAGTAAAAGTAATCCCTGAACTCGGTCAACTAAATTCTGCGGAAAGCCGTGTGCGCTTGGCAGAGATTAATGCAACACAGGCAGAAACGGATTTTGCCCGTGTAAAGAAGTTGTACGAAGATCAGCTGATTAGCCGGGAAGAATATGAGAAAAGTGAAGTAGCCGTCAAACAGGCACGCGAAGAAAAGCAGACTGCCAAAGATAACCTGGAAATCGTAAAAGAAGGGATTACCAAAAACAGTGCTTCATTCAGCAGTACCATGATTCGTTCTACTATCGACGGACTGATTCTGGACGTACCGGTAAAAGCCGGAAACTCGGTGATCATGAGTAACACCTTCAATGACGGAACAACTATTGCTACGGTAGCCAACATGAATGATTTGATTTTCCGTGGTAATATTGATGAAACAGAAGTAGGCCGCATCCATGAAGGTATGCCGCTTAAGTTGACTATCGGAGCTTTACAAAATCTGACATTCAACGCGATATTGGAATATATATCTCCTAAAGGAGTAGAGACTAACGGAGCTAACCAGTTTGAAATTAAAGCTGCTATTTCAGTTCCGGACTCCGTACAGGTTCGTTCCGGTTATTCGGCGAATGCGGAAATTGTATTGCAGCGTGCCAATAAGGTACTGGCAGTACCCGAAAGCACCGTTGAATTTAAAGGTGATTCTACATTTGTATATATCATGACTGATTCCGTACCCGAACAGAAATTCCAACGTACACAAGTGACCACAGGAATGAGTGATGGTATCAAAATTGAGATTAAGAAAGGGGTGACTGCCAATGACAAAATTCGCGGCGCCGAGAAAAAAGACAAATAATTCATTTTCTATGAAAACAATCTATAAAACCATAGCTATCTTTCTACTCGCCGGAACAGGAGTAGATTCCGCACAGGCACAGAACGGTTCTTCGCAAACCTGGACGTTGCGGCAATGTATTGATTATGCTATCGAGCATAACATCAATATTCGCCAGACAGCTAATGAAGCAGAACAAAATAAAGTGGACGTAAATACAGCCAAATGGGCACGCCTCCCGAATCTAAGCGGAAGTGCGAGTCAGAATTGGAGTTGGGGACGTAGTGCCTCGCCGGTAGATAACTCCTACAGTGATATCAATAGCGCGAATACGAGCCTCAGCTTAGGGACCAATGTACCGATTTTTACAGGTTTACAGTTATCAAATCAATATTCATTAGCCAAGTTGAATCTTAGGGCCGCTATCGAGGACCTGAACAAAGCTAAAGAAGATATAGCCATCAACGTTACCTCTGCTTATCTGCAAGTTCTATTTAACCTGGAGTTAAGCAAAGTCGCCTTTAATCAGACGAACTTGAGCAAAGATCAGTTGAAACGCATCAAAGGACTCTTCGAAGTAGGTAAAGCCTCACCATCGGAAGTGGCTGAAGCACAAGCACGTGTGGCACAAGATGAAATGACTTCCGTACAAGCGGACAATACATATAAATTATCATTGCTAGACCTCAGCCAACTGCTTGAGTTACCGACTCCCGAAGGTTTCATTCTCGAAAATCCGAAAGAAGAACTGGAATTCGAAGCGCTAACTCCGCCGGATGATATATATACACAAGCGCTTGCCTACAAACCTAGCATTAAAGCAGCGGAATATCGCTTGCAAGGTAGTCAGAAGAACATCCGTATCGCTCAAAGTAATTTTTATCCGCAATTATCTTTCAGTGCCGGACTCGGAAGCAACTATTATACAGTGAGTGGTAAATCAGAGGGAAGTTTCAGCAGCCAGATGAAAAATAACCTCAACAAATATATCGGATTTAATCTTAGTGTCCCTATCTTTAACCGTTTCGCTACACGAAACCGTGTACGAACCGCCCGGTTACAACAAGCAAATCTCAGTTTACAACTAGATAATACCAAAAAGATTCTTTACAAAGAAATCCAACAAGCCTGGTACAATGCTCTGGCAGCAGAAAGTAAATATAACTCCAGTGAAGTGGCAGTGAAAGCCAATGAAGAATCTTTCCGGTTAATGAGCGAGAAATTCAATAACGGTAAAGCAACTTTCGTGGAATATAATGAGTCAAAGTTGAATCTGACTAAAGCACTCTCTGACAAGTTACAGGCTAAATATGATTATCTGTTCCGTACTAAAATTCTGGATTTCTATAAAGGAGAAATCATAGAATAGAAAACGCCATTGAGTTTTTTACAAGAAATACTTCAAACATATCCGCCGGTTCATTCGTTACTATAGAAAGAACCAACGGATATGAAACACTTTATCATCGCAGCAGAAATTTATCTTGCAGGAGGATGTTTCTGGGGAACAGAACATTTCCTAAAACAAATCAGAGGAGTAGAAAGTACCGAGGTAGGCTATGCCAACAGTATTATCAACCAGCCGACCTATCAACAGGTATGTTCGGGAGAAACCAATGCAGCTGAAACGGTGAAAGTAGTCTATGACCCCGAAACAGTTAATTTAAGTCTGCTTCTTGATCTGTATTTTAAAACGATTGATCCTACCAGCCTCAACCGGCAAGGAAATGATCGCGGTACGCAATATAGAACGGGGATTTATTATACTAATAAAGCGGATATCGCTGTTATTAATCAGGCTGTCCGGGCATTAGCGGATCAATATAAAAATCCCATTGCCATAGAAGTAAAACCATTGACAAATTTCTATCCGGCAGAAAACTATCATCAGGATTATCTGGATAAAAATCCGAACGGCTATTGCCATATCAACCCGGCTTTATTTGAAATGGCACGCAAAGCCAATGCTCCCAAGTCCAAAGTTTATCAAAAACCGGATGACACAGTCCTTCGCCAACAATTATCGGCAGAGCAATATGCCGTCACCCAGAAAAATGCTACGGAACCTGCTTTCCGGAATGAATACTGGGACGAGTACCGTCCCGGTATCTACGTAGATATCACCACCGGAGAACCCCTATTTGTTTCGACCGACAAGTTCGATTCCGGTTGTGGCTGGCCTAGTTTCTCCCAACCGATTCAAAAGGACTTGATTACAGAGAAGAAAGATACTTCTTATGGAATGACACGTACCGAAGTACGCAGTAAAACCGGAGACGCCCACCTAGGACATGTATTTACGGATGGTCCGAAAGAAAAAGGAGGATTACGTTACTGTATCAATAGTGCTTCTCTTCGTTTTATTCCGAAAGAAAAAATGAAAGAGGAAGGCTACGGAGAATACTTACCGCTTATCAAATAAAAAAAGAACGGCGGACTGTCCTTCAAAGGCTGTCCATCGCGTTTAATGCATTTTTTTACCTACCTTTGCATCCGATAATTAAAAGGTAAATGATGAAAACAAATAGCCAAAAGCGTATTCTTCCGCTAGCTCTCAGTGGAGGAATACTCATCTGCCTCATTTGTATCTACTCAGGTCGCAGCGTTCTTCTACGGAGCATAGTCAACCGACACACATCCCGTATCGAGCAGACACACGGGTTATGCATTCATTACGACAAACTGGAGATGAATGGTTTAAATGAAATATATCTCCAAGGCCTTTCGGTTATCCCCGAACAACGGGATACACTATTCACATTAGCATCAACCCGCATCAAGCTGAATTTTTGGAAATTACTCACCAAGAAAATAGAAGTAAGCTACATAGCAGCAGAAGATATCAGACTCACATTTACAAAGCAAGACTCCATCGCCAATTATGATTTTCTCTTTAAAAAAGACCGGAAAGTTCCATCACAAACATCCGGTCAAACCGTAACGGAAATCAATTATGCGGAAAAAATAAACAAGCTACTCAATTTATGCTACGGTTTTCTACCTGAAAACGGACAATTAAAACAGATTTATATCACTGAACGAAAAGACAGCAACTTCGTTTCTATGGTATTCCCTTCTTTTATCATCAAAGAGAACAAGTTCCGGTCAACCATTGAGATACACGAAGATACACTAACCCGGCATTGGATAGCTGATGGCGAACTGAAACAATCTGCCAATACATTAATGGCAAAGCTATACTCTGCCGATTCCACAAAAGTTTCTATACCTTATATTACCCGCCGTTTTGGTGCGAAAGTCACTTTTGACACCTTATCTTATAGCATGACCAAAGAAAGTAATGGAAAAAACCAGCTATATCTCAACGGAAAAGCGAAAGTAAACGGACTTGATATATTCCACAAAGTACTGTCTCCCGAAGTGATTCATCTCGACCGCGGACATTTAGGATATCAAATGAACATTAGCGACCATTCTTTTGAATTGGATAGCACCACTACGGTTATATTCAATAAAATTCAGGTTCATCCTTATCTACGAGCCGAAAAGAAAAAAGATTTATGGCATTTCACTGCAGCCGTTGACAAATCATGGTTTCCGGCAGACGAGCTGTTCAGTTCTCTGCCCAAAGGCCTGTTCAACAACCTGGAAAGTATCAAAACAAGTGGTGAGTTAGCTTATCATTTCCTGTTGGATATTGATTTTGCACAATTGGATAGTCTCAAATTAGAATCAGAGTTGAAAGAGAGGAATTTCGAGATTGTAGAATATGGCGATACCCAACTGTCCAAGATGTCAGGCGAGTTTGTCTACACAGCATATGAAAATGGAATGCCAGTACGCACTTTTCCCGTCGGCCCTTCCTGGGAACATTTCACCCCACTTGACAGCATTTCACCGATCCTGCAAATGTCTGTGATGCAAAGTGAAGACGGGGCGTTTTATTATCATCATGGTTTCCTGCCCGATGCACTCCGCGAAGCGTTGATTTACGATTTGCAAGTCAAACGTTTTGCACGTGGCGGAAGCACTATCACAATGCAATTAGTGAAGAATGTATTTCTGAACAAAAATAAAAACTTTGCCCGCAAACTGGAAGAAGCATTGATTGTATGGATCATAGAAACAAAGAGACTGACTTCGAAAGAACGGATGTATGAGGTATATCTGAATATTGCGGAATGGGGCCCGCTAATCTACGGCATCCAGGAGGCTTCCGCCTACTACTTCAACAAACGTCCTTCCCAACTGACTACGGAAGAAAGTATCTTCCTGGCTTCTATCATCCCGAAGCCCAAACATTTCCGCAGTTCTTTCGCAGAAAACGGAAAACTGAAAGAGAGCATGGAAGGATATTATAAACTCATTGCCAGACGTCTTGCCCAAAAAGGTTTGATAAGTGAAATCGAGGCGGATAGTATCCGCCCCGATATCCAAGTTACGGGCGATGCCCTGAATAGTCTAGCCGGCAAAACACCGGAGTCTAGCTCTCCTACCGCTGAGGAGCAATGATATAAATAATTAAAGGAATAGGTTATCTTCTTGAATTGGTGTCTCGCTCTGAAGAACGGGAAGAAGAACTTCGACTGCTGCTTCTCGTACTTTCGGAAGAGGAACGTCTTTCCGGTTTTCCACCGGAAACATTGCTCCGGTTAGAACTACTGCTACGGCTCGGACCGGAAGTACTGCTACTGCGACCGGAACTGCTGCCCCGGCTAGTGGAAGTGTTACTTCTATCGGAACGATTATTTCTACCGGACGAAGAGCTACTGCCGCTACCGGACGGACGACTATCATTTCTTCTACTTGTACTCGAGCTACTACTCTCACGATTAGGACGGCTTGCTGTCGTACTGCTACCTCCCGTCGGTCTACGATCTGATTCAGGACGAACTGATGTTGAGGGCCGTGAAGAACTGCCAGGCCGCGTTGTCGTTCCAGGTCGCGTTGCCGTTCCGGGACGAGTTGATGTTCCCGGTCGTGAATTATGACTCGGACGCTGTGATGGACTTGGACGTCCCGTTACCCCCGGACGAGTCGGTGCATTGTGCGGACGGACGGAAGAATTCGGGCGGTAATGAACCGAACCAAAATCCCAACGACGATAAGAATGGAAAGATCTCTGCTCTCTTACCCGATACGGAGTAGGATAATGTCTGAAATTATATCTGTCCCGATAGAAACTTACGTGATGAAGGTGCGGGCGATAATGTGCTCCACAGTAAGTCCGATAATGATAAGGCAGACCGAAGTAGAACAAACTACGATTCGGATAATTCACATAAACCCGGAAACTCCATCTTCCGCCGGTAATATAAATCGGGCGGTAGAAATAATCAGCTCCCAGAAACCGACGATACTGTGCGTCACTCAATACCCACCGGAGGTCATCATTACGAATATCCAAAGCTTCATAATAATCATCTAATGCCCATTCATAGCCACGGGCCACATAATCCATGATATTACGAACAGAATAAATAAAGTCGTAATTAATCTCATACGCATCATTATATTGCTGAGTGCTCAAACTCAATTCGTATGCCATTTTATCAGTAAGAAAGCGTGTTTCCTTACGCACTTTGCTAGTGCTCATTCCAGCCATCGCTGTCGTACCGACAGTCAGCCCGATAGCAAAGAGTAAAAATAATATTCGCTTCATAATTTAATCTCCTATCATTTATTTGTTTGATGATATTCTTTGATAAACTTGTACATTTCATCTTTATACACAGTGGAAAACAAGCTATCAATCACCTTATTAAAATTCTGCTTATCCCTTACATAAGGATAAAGTTTCTTCATCATCTCAACCTGATCGGGCGTATAAGAAATCTCTTTTACAATTCTCACACATTGGCTTGAAGTGACATCATGCTTGTCCAACATCTGTCCGATCAACCTCTTCTGGTCATCACTCATAATTGTGAATTTCAACTTTTCGATGAAGTTATTAAACTCAGTATCCGTCATCAGACGAATTTCTTCCGGCTGGTGACCGGGAACAACTTCAACAGTAGTGACAGTAGTAGGAGGAGGTACTACGACCGGATGCGGCGAAGGTCTGCCATAGCCTTTGAATGTATCCATACTGATCACCTTTTTATTGGCAAACTGAACAATGATTGTCATGGGCTCCGAAGTCAAAACAGGCGTCCCGTTATCACGATGAAATTCCCATTCTTCCATATCACCGTCGAAACGTCGGTAATCCGGTTTTCCCAAAATACTTTCAACATCTCTTTGAGTCATCCCTTGCTGTACACCCATAACCTGCTTGTTAGAAATATAGCTGGTAAAACAGCTGCTGACTCCCAGTCCCAATGCCAACAGTAGGATGATATGTATCTTTTTCATAGCCATATAGTTTTAATAGTTAGTATCAGCGTCTGCCATAGTTCTGCACAAACTTATTCATTTCATCCTTATTGGAAGAAAACGTCAGTGTAGCAATCACCGTAAAGAAAGCCTCCTTGTCAACAATCCGGGGATACATCTTTTTCATGATTGCCATTCGGTCATCATCAAAAGTATAGAGCTTTGTCACTTGGAGACATTGGGCAGACGTAAAATCTGAATTTGCCAATGCAGTATTAAGCAATGCCATGCGATCATCCTCAAACGGTTCTTTCTTCAGATTATTATAGAACGTTTTAAAAAGCTGATCGTTCATCACCCTGTCGTGACGGTCATAATTCGGACGGTGTTCTCCTTGTCCCGGTCTGCCCGGACGGACATTGGCATGACGGTCATCTACAAAAATATCTTTCACACCTCTTCCGTCGAAGTAAACACGTTCGTTGTACAACCTCTCCCCTTTCCAAACACGCTCTCCCGGACGGGTGAAACGGGTAGCATAAACCTCAACTGTGTAATATCCCCGATCCAGGTTAGCTACAAAGCAAGTGGTAGTCGGCAAGCACATCTGGTTTCCACCAAAGTAAACAAGAATAGGGGTATTACCACCGTCAATACGGATTCCGCTGACGGACTGCGCTTGTAAAGAGAGAGCGGATAACAGGATGCAGAAACTTATTATTATCTTACGCATAACTTATCTAGTTTTTATTATTACTTCTTTATTTAATCTGATACTACAAAAATAGGGCGAGGAAACTCCCCACCCCAGTGATTCTCTCTATTCATACATAGGGATTTCCCTATTCTGATTAGGAGTCTGCCAAAGTGATGCCATCTTCGTGCAAGGTTATCAGGTGTTTCTTATATAAGTCACCCACTCCTTTCTTAAAGGTCTTCTTGCTGACACCAAATGTAGCATAAATATCTTCCGCAGGACTTTTATCATTCAGTCTGATCCTTCCGTCATTCTCCCTGATATAATTCAGCAAGGTTTTCGAGAAATCATCTATCTTCTCAAAGCCTGGTTTCTGAAGGATCAAATCCACCTTGCCGTCTTCGCGCACCTGTTTCACAAAAGCCTTCATCTCCATACCTGTCTGCAATGTAGAAAATATCTCGTTTTCGTAAAGCAAACCGCTATACTTATTGTCTATGATTGCCTTGAAGCCCAAATCCGTTTTCTGCCAAATGAGAATATTCACTTCATCCCCCGAAGCATACTCCGGCCTGTCTTTCGACAGATAGCGTTCCACCTTTGCCGAAGCCACAATGCGATAACTTTCATCATCCAAATGTGCATGAATCACGTACTTCCGTCCAACCTGCATCTTCATCTTCTGCTCACTGAACGGCACAAAAAGGTCCTTCATCAACCCCCAGTTCAAGAAAGCTCCAAACTGATTCACCCATGCCACTTCCAGACAGGCAAACTGCCCTACCTGCACCAACGGAGTCAGCGTAGTGGCAATCAATCTCTCATCCATATCCAGATAAAGAAAGACATTCAAAAAGTCTCCTATTTTACAGTCTTCGGGCACATAACGGGTGGGCAACAAAATCTCCCCCTCCTCTCCTCCGTCGAGATACACCCCGAAATCGACTTCCTTTACAACTTCAAGCTGATTGAATTTTCCTAATTCGATGCTCATATTTATCCATTTATATAATATAGGATACAAAGATAATCTATTTTAGACAGATCCTTCAATCAGCCAGCTATAACTTTTCGTTATCTGATAAAACTATTTTCAATGAACAATCAGGTCAATAAAGTGTTAACTTTGTAGCGACAAAAAGAAATAACAGATTATTCACCTTTAAATAGATAGCTTTATGGAATTTTTAACCAACGAGAAACTTACAATTGTAGGAGCAGCCGGAATGATTGGCTCCAATATGGCTCAAACTGCCATGATGATGAAACTCACTCCGAATATTTGTCTGTATGATCCGTTTGCTCCCGCTTTGGAAGGGGTGGCAGAAGAATTGTACCACTGCGGCTTCGAAGGTGTCAACCTTACTTATACTTCTGATATAAAAGAAGCCGGAGATATGCCGGAAGATGTAACCGAGGATATATTCGTATCCAAGATAGTATATAATTATTCTGGTACGCTTCCAGCCAGAGCAAGCATCAGGTTAAATGTAGGAAAAGCCTATGCAGGCCAGAGACTTTACTACAGCCAGCTTTTAGATGATGGCACCATAATCAGCATGATGTCAGCAATAGTTGATAATGAAGGTTATATGACAGCCGAGCAGGATCACTGCTCAACATATCTTATAACGAGACAACAGCTTACAGGTAATTCAACAGAAAATGTAACTGAAGCGGCTGATAATAAGGTTGAAACACCACAGACTGGTGATAACAGCAATATTGCACTGTGGCTTACTTTATGTATTATTCTTAGCTGTGGTATAACCCTTTATATCTTTGCTGTAAAAGCAAGAAAAATGAATAGATAATTAAATGACTGATTGATAGCT
>OGJL01000790.1_pt1 | contig 9557 bp, 5 predicted proteins | sample 1572291 | NCBI WGS metagenome assembly OGJL01 (sample SAMEA2582082, study PRJEB24529) | metagenome | biome: Human gut stool | place: China | collected 2011
TCAATACGGGGAGGCAGTCAACGGTCAGGCATATTTAGCCCAGGAAGATAACAACGACTATTTAATGGATCTGACAGCCAATTATCAAAAAATATTTGGTGAACATAGTTTCAATGTTCTTTTCGGTTATTCCTATCAGAAGTTCAACACCGAAGGAATGAGTGCAGGTAATCAAGATTTTATCAATGATTCATTCCTGTACAATAATCTGGGAGCAGGAAACTATAGTCGACCGCCGGTAGGTTCGTACGCTTCGGTAAGCAGCTTGAGTTCTTACTTCGGACGTTTCAATTATTCGTGGAAAGAAAAATACCTGCTCACTGCCACCATTCGTGCCGACGGCGCCTCCAACTTTGCCAAAGGACATCAATGGGGTTATTTCCCTTCCGTATCCGCCGGCTGGCGCTTCTCCGAAGAAAAATTTATCAAGAGCTCTTCCTCTGACTTTCTTTCGAATGGTAAACTACGCTTAAGTTGGGGACAAACCGGTAATTATAATGTAGGCAACGGAGCTCTCGACTATTATGGAGCAGACCCGTGGTATGGGAGCCAATTCGGGGATTCACAGCACGTAGGTATCTATGTATCACAATTAGGTAACCCGAACCTGACATGGGAAACGACAACCGAATTTAATATCGGTCTGGACTTGGGATTTTTCAACAATCGGATTAACCTGAATGCCGAATATTTGCAGCGTACGCCCTACGATTTGCTGGTGAAGAACAAAACGATTCCCCATTATAATGAAGTGAAAACCATTGCAGCCAACATTGGTTCGACTCAAAGTAACGGTGTAGAACTGACTCTGAACACGCAAAATATACAGACTAAACAGTTTACATGGAGTACTGATTTAACTTTCTCAACGTATAACGACCGTTGGAAAGAACGAGATCCGAACTGGAAACCTGCTGCCTATCAGAAGGAACAAGACCCGATTCGCGGAGGCTTTGCCTATGTAGCCGACGGACTGTTACAACCTGGTGAGGGAGCCCCCGCCCACCAGCCGCAACTTCTTCCCGGACAAGTGAAACTCAAGAATATAAATGGAGATGATAAACTGAATGAGGAAGATATGGTCTTAATCGGACGCAATGACCCCAAATTCATTTTCGGTTTCAACAACAATTTTTCTTATAAGAATTTCGACCTTAATATATATATGTATGGACAGGTAGGTAAAATTGCCGGAGCAAACAGTTATTACGACGCCTGGGGATCTTACGGAAACCGCATCAAACTGGGACAGAATGTACCTGTCTCTTTCAAGGATGCCTGGAGTTCGGACAACCAGACAAGTACACGCCCCAGCTTCATCGAGTCGGCTTATGGTACCGGTGATCTGTTCCTCCAGAAAATTTCATTCCTGCGTATCAGAAATATCACATTAGGCTACACCGTACCAATCAGTAAAAGTATCTGTAACCGACTGCGAGTATATGCTGACGTCAACAATCCATGTGTATGGACCAACTGGAAAGGCCAAGATCCGGAAACGGACAGTAACACGAATGCATATCCCAACGTCACTAGTTTTAGTATCGGAGTAGATATTTCATTCTAAATAAACCTAAAAAGAATTGAACATGAAAAGAATTACAAAACTTATATATCTTGCTCTCGGAAGCTGCCTCATCGCAGGAATAAACGCTTCGTGTGAACTCGTCTCCGAGAACTATGGTGATATCAATACCAGTATCTTCCCCCAAACGGCAGAAGACGCTGACGCTATCACAACGTCTGCCGCATACGCCACCTTTAAAAATAGTGGCTATGGAGGTCTGTTCAATATAGCAACAGGCATACAAATCGTTAGCGACGAAGCAAGCGATTACGGAATGTGCAACTGGGGTTGGGACCACATCAACTATGCCAACTGGAACACCCTCAAGATATCCGGTTCCGGTAGCTGGCTGACTGTTGAGAGCTACGCCTATGTAAACGATATCAGTAAAATGACTCTGACTATCGACCGGTTGAACGATATTGAAATGGACGATGCCCTCAAACAGCAATACATCGCCGAACTTCGTATGGGCAGGGGGTGGCTGGCATACCTTCTCTATGATTTCTACGGTCCAATCCCCATTGCCGACCTGGAAACACTCAAGAATCCTATGGCTGAGAAAATTCTCCCCCGACTCAGCGAGGAAGAAATGCAGACATATATCGAGACTGAACTTACAGAAGCAAGCAAAGTACTGCCTGCCAACTACAAAAAGGGAGATAAGAACTATGGTCGTTTTACAGCCGGATTGGCACATACTGTTTTGCTAAAACTCTATATGCTGACCAAGCAATGGGACAAGGCGGAAGCAGAGGGACGCGAACTGATGAAACCTGAATATGGTTTCGAACTTGTGCCCGAATACAAAGATATATTCACGCTGGCAAATGAGAAGAACCCGGAAATTATCTGGGCTTGCCAATGTGCCAAAGGATATCAGGAACACAAATGGCAACCTCATGTATTACCCAACGACTATAATTTCACTTCTTATCTAGATAAAATGACCAAATGGAACGGATATAAAATCTCATGGGATTTTATGCAGACCTTTGATCCGGCAGACAGACGTTTGCTGACGATTGCATACGAATATACCAGTAAAGACGGAGTGGTACATAATGAAAAGAATGACAGACCGGATCCTTCCGCTCAATTATATTTAGGAGCAGTTCCATTGAAATATGAATTTGATCCGGATTGTACGGGAGAAGATTCACAAATAGACTGGATTATCTACCGGTATGCCGATGTGCTCACTTTGACAGCAGAGGCTATTGTACGCAACAAGAATGCCGTAACGCAGGAAGCTGTTAATTTGCTTAATGAAGTGCGTACCCGATCGCTTCCGGGCAAAGGATACAGCCTACAAGATTTGAACAGTGTGGACAAATTTCTGAAAGCTGTATTGGACGAAAGAGGTTGGGAGTTATATTTCGAAGGAAACCGCCGCCAAGACCTGATCCGCTATGGATTATTTGTGGAAGCTATCAAAAAGAAGGCTCAATCAATGGGTAAACAAACGCTTGTGGATGAAGACCGTTACCGCTTCCCTATTCCACAAGATATTATTGATGAAGGTAAGGGAATAATCAAACAGAACCCCGGTTATTAATCACTGAAAAGAAAAAAACATGAAAAAGTTAATTTATAGCATCATCGGGCTACTAATGTTCGCCGGTTGCGAAGATAATTATAAGACCAATATCACAATTCCAATGTCGGGCATATATCTGAGTTCTCCCGCCGAAGGAGCAACTATGGACTTAAACGATGAAAGTAAAGATTCATACGAATTTACTTGGGATAAGGCTTCGGAACAAGGTTCCGTACTGATATTCAGCACTACCAAGGACCTTGTGAAACAAGTTACCGTAGAAGCAGGGACAGGAAAAAATTGCAATATATCAACACTGGTTATCAACCAATTACTTTCCAAGTTAGATATTAAATCCGGAAATGAAAGACTCATTTACTGGACTGTAAAAGATAAAAATAACCAGACTGCCGCCGCATCAGAAGTTCGTACGCTACAAGCCAGACGAATGAAAAGTATCTTGCTTGCTCCTGAAGATATGTCGACAGCCACTTTGTTGGCAAACGCTACACAAACCAAAATAAAATTTGAATGGGATGCTTCAGGAATCGGTAATGATACAGAGTGTACGGTACTTCTTTCTTTAGATCCGGAAATGGACAACTTCGTAGAACTGCCGACCAAAGGAACAGGAAATATATCGATCACCCACGAAGAAATGGAACAGACAATCGAAAAACTGTCTATCAAGCGTTACCGGACCAATACTATTTATTGGAATGTACGTAACAATGCAGATCAGTCACTTATTTCGCGTGTCGCCAACACATTATACACAAACGACATGATGCGTTTGGTTGACAAACGTGGAGATGAGACGATCACTTATCCCGTAGTCCGCGTGACATTCTCCGACGGAACTTCGCAAGTGTGGACAGCCCAAAATCTGAATACTACCAAATACCCGGATGGAACGGAAATCGAAGCCGAATATTACAGATATGCTCCCGAATCCCTTGGAGAAGACTGGATCAAAGCAATCGGTACCTATTACAGTTTCGTAATCCGCGACCGAATTATACCCGAAGGTTGGAGAATACCAACAGAAGCCGAATGGAATTATTTATTCTCTGAAGCCGGAAAGAATGGCGGGTATAATGTTCTTAAAGATCCTGTCTATTATTATAAAGATCCTACCGGTCAGGAACATTTGAATGAATGGGGACTGAGCTTTACTTCAGCAGGTACATGGAACTTGGATAGGGACGCAATCGAACTGGCTCAGGAAAAATTCTACTTTATGGCCGCCGACTTGGGCGATCCTGCAACCTGGAACGATCCCTGGCGAGCTTTAATCCATGACAACAGCGAAACATTATGGGTATCCTGGGCTAAAGGAACCGTCATGCGCTATATCTATGCAGAATAACTAATAAAACATGAATCATTATGAAAAGATATTACTTTCAAATATTACTGGCGTGTTGTCTGACGCTATTTGCTGGATGTTCCGATTCCGATTCGGAATCCGGTCAGAACGGCATACCCAAAGGTTCAAAAGCTATTGACCTGCAACAAGACAGAAGTGGTCTGCTACGTAATCCCTGCATGGGTTGGGGACTTTATGACGATGCAGTCGGGAATGTAGCCAACGCAGAAGAGTATTGGGCTGCACAAGATGAAGCTGCACCGCAACTATGCATCTTTCTTCTATATACGCTGGCGTTGGTCGGAAATGGAACCGGAGGAAGGAAAATATGCCTGGATCTACGACGAGAACTATAAAAAGCTGATTCAAGGAGCGCTCGACCGGGGATTGAAGTTATGTTTCCGTATCTATGACAACGGACAGGACAACATCCGCCAAGGTACTCCCGAATATGTCCGTGCCGCAGGTGCCCAAGGATACGAAGTCGAAGGACAAAATAACGCCAAACTATGGACTCCTTATGCCGACGACCCTATCTTTCAGCAGAAATATGAAAAGTTTGTCGCAGCATTCGCCAAAGAGTATGATAACCCGGATATCGTAGATTTTATCGACGGGCACTCTTTAGGCTGGTGGGGCGAAGGCTCACATATCAAGTACCTGAATTCTGACAAGAAGAAAGAGACTTTCGACTGGTTTACAACGATGTATTCCAAGAACTTCAAGAATATCATTCTGGTATTACCTTATAATAGCGAAATCGGATTCAATACGGAAAAAGAAATCGCTATCGACCCAAAAGGGTATGGATTGCGCAGAGACGGTCTGGGAAGTATGTGGTTTACTGAAAATGACGAGAAAGTAGCGAACGAGATGTATGGAAAAGTTTTAATGGTGGGCGAATGTGCTTACTGGGGAGGATATACGGCTGCTTACGAACCTTTCAAAAATGACACAAAATATTCCTTCAAATCATGGAAGGATGTATATAATCAGAGTTTCGACCATGCCCAGACTTATCATTTCAATACACTCGACCTAAGGACGATTACCGAAACAAAGGGCTGGACGGGACTGGCACCGGAACTTGTCCGCAAATTTGTTCTGAACGGCGGATACAGGGTATATCCTACTTATGTAATCATGCCTTATGAAGCCTCAGCAGGCCAAACCGTATCTATCTCCCACTCATGGAGAAACACCGGATATGGTTACTTGCCGAATAACATGAAGAATTGGAACTATAAGTACAAACCGGCCTTTGCCTTGTTCGACGAGAGCGGCAAACTGGTAAAATCATGGATTGACGAGGATGCCGAACCTTCGCAATGGTTGTCTAACCAACGGAAAAACTATACTTACGAGGTTTCCCTCGACGGTATTTCCAGAGGCAATTACCAATGGGCGGTAGCTATTGTCGACAAGACCAAAGATAACCAACCAGGTATCAATATCGGTATCAAAGATAAGGAGAAGAAGGATGGGTGGACATTTATCAGTGAAATGACTATTAAATAAATGAACCGATAAAGCATGAAACATATACATTTATATCTATTTGCACTTATCTCCGTGATCCTTACAAGCTGCTCACACGCCTGTCAAAAGGTAGAGTTGCAGGAAGACACCGTATCATTGCTTCGCAACCCTTGTATGGGTTGGGGAGTATATGATGACGCTAATGATGAAGTACAAAACGCGAATATTTACTGGGCTGCCCAAGATGAGGCAGCCCGTCAATACGCTTCTTTCTTTTATGTACGTTGGAGGTGGTCGGACATGGAACCGGAAGAAGGCAAATACGCCTGGCTGTATGATGAAAATTACAAAAAACTGATACAGGGTGCCTTAGACCGTGGATTGAAACTCTGTTTCCGTATTTACAACAACGGACAGGATAACCTGCGTGCCGGAACTCCTGACTACGTACGCCGTGCCGGAGCAAAAGGATATACCGTAAAAGGATTGAAAGGTGATCTTTGGACACCTTATCCGGATGATCCGATTTTTCAGGAAAAACTGGAAAAGTTTGTCGAAGCCTTTGCCAAGGAATATGATAATCCGGATATTGTAGACTTTGTAGACGGATATAGTCTTGGTTGGTGGGGAGAATGTCACCATGTGATCCTGCAAGACCAAAACAAATTCGAGCAAGTGTTCGACTGGTTCACAACCCTCTATTCCACTCACTTCAAAAATGTGCTTCTTACGCTCCCCTTCGGCAGCCCAATCGGTTTCGACACCGAAAAACGAATTGCAATTGACGGAAAAGGATATGGCATGAGACGAGACGGATTGGGAAGCATGTGGTTCAGTGATGAAGAAAGGAGGATCGTCGCGGATATGTATGGAAAGACACTTCTTGTCGGAGAATCCTGTTACTGGGGATGTTCCACCGATGATTGCACTCCATTCACCTCGGATACACGTTATCGGATGAATACATGGAGAGATGTATACAAACAGACCTTCCAACACGCCATTGAAGGACATTTCAATACGTTGGATTTAAGAGAGCTCCCCGAAACAAAAGGGTGGACCGAACGGGCAAATGATCTGGTAGAAAAGTTTATTATCCAAGGAGGATACCGGATATATCCATGCAGCGTATCATTGCCAGTCCGTGCCAAAGCCAAATCGACAGTCCTCATTTCACACGAATGGAAAAATACAGGAAATGGTTATCTACCTAACAATATACCCAACTGGAATTATAAATATAAACCGGCTTTTGCATTGTTTGACCTACAAGGGAATCTAGTGCAAACATGGGTAGACGACAACGCAGAACCTTCGGACTGGTTGCATAACACAGTGCATTCTTATACTTATCCGGTTACTTTCACGGATATTCCGAAAGGTACTTATCAATGGGCTGTAGCTATCATCGACCAAACAAAAGACCAACAGCCGGGAATTAAACTGGCAATCAAAGACAAGCAAGAAAAAAAAGGCTGGTTTCTACTTAATGAGATCGTTATTCAATAAAAAACAATTATATGAAAAATTACAAATTTTCTAAAGAAATAAAGGGATTATTCTCACCGCAGTGAGAATAAATTCTTATCGCTATGAGAAAAAGTTCTCACCATAATGAGAATTTTTTCTCATCACGGTGAGAATACTTTGAGAATTATTTCATCTTATAAACCAATGTTCCTCCCTTGACAATATCTTCATGAGAGATAGTATTCTTCGTATAAGGTTCACCATTCAAAGTAATGCTATCCACATACTTATGCTCTTTCGACAGGTTCTCTGCGATAATAGTAAAAGTCTTGCCACCAGCCAGATGCAATACCATTTCAGGCAACTGGGGCGCCCCGAATACATACTCGCCACTCACCGGATTCACCGGATAAAATCCCATTGCACTCAACATATACCATGCAGACATCTGACCACAATCGTCATTTCCGCAAAGTCCGTCAGGTTTGTTTCGGTATTGAGTATCGAAAATCTCACGGATTAACTCTTGTGTACGCTCCGGACGACCGGCTAACGCATATAAATAAGTTACGTGATGACTCGGTTCGTTACCGTGAGCATATTGTCCGATCAATCCTGTTACATCAGCCAGACCTTCACCTTCCAAAGTAACGGTAAACAAAGAATCCAATTTATTCAGGAAAGGTTTTTCACCACCAAAGAGCCGGATTAATCCCGGGACGTCATGTTGCACGTGCCAGGTATATTGCCATGCATTTCCCTCCGTATAATCTCCCCCTATACTTTCCGAATGCCCCAAAGCACTCGGATTAAACGGAGCCTTCCATGTTCCATCTGCTTTGCGCGGACGCATAAACTGGGTTTCAGTATCAAAGAGGTTCTTATAATAATCGGCACGTTTTGCAAAGTACGCCGCATCTTCTTCTTTTCCCATACGGCGTGCCATGTCGGCAGCAGCATAATCGTCATATACCGACTCTAATGTGGAAGACACCGATTCGGCTTTTATCAGGTCGGTCGGGAAATAGCCGTATTTCGTATATACTTCCCAGTTTGACTTCAACGGATGTGAAACAGTCTGCGTCTTCTTTATAATATTGAAAGCACGCTCCGCGTCAAAGCCACGGAATCCCTTACGATAGGCCTCGGCAATCACAGAAACCCCATGATTACCTATCATACAGTAGTTCTCCTTTCCCCATAATGCCCAGATAGGCAGGAATCCCTGCACTTCACCTTGTTCTATCAACGAATTAACAAAACCGTCGACACGTTCGGGAATTATCAATGTATAGAAAGGATGAGCGGCACGATAAGTATCCCACAAAGAGAACGTAGAATAAAAAGTCCCCGTTCCCGCTTTCACAACAGAGTCGGCAGCGTTACGATACATACCATCGACATCCGAAATCTCATTCGGTTGAATCAAAGCATGATAGAAACTGGTATAGAAGTTTGTCTTTTCATCATCGGTACCCTCTATTTCGATACGGCTCAGATAACTATTCCATTCATTATGCGCAGCGTCTCTCACTCCTTCAAAGTCCCAGGCAGGAATTTCCGCTTCCAAGTTCTTCTTGGCTCCGGCTACGCTCGTAGTGGAAAGGGCCACTTTCATCATCAACTCGTCTCCCGGCTGTATGTCGAAAGTAGCAACAATGCGTTTCCCTTTCTCCGTCTCTCCCATCGGAAGGTAAAGTGAGTCTGCAACAGGACGATTAAATTTTATCACAAAGAAATAATCCTGATTCACCCATACGGCATTATTGACATGTCCGGTCAGCGTTTGGGCGTCTTCCCAATTCACCTCACAACTCTTCACGTGTGAATGATATTGTTCTTCCCTCCAGGCAGGACCATGCTGAAGATCTATCAGCAGAGAAGCGGAGTCTGCTTTGTTGTAGGTATATCGATGCAGGGCAGCATGGATAGAAGCCGTCAGTTCCGCTTTCACCTGCGGATCGGAAAGTTCCACAGTATAGTAACCCGGCGCAGCCGCTTCTTTATCTTTCGGGAAATGACTGCGATAAGCGTCCCAGGCACGGGTACGTGTACCGGTAACAGGCATTACCAGAATATCACCCAAGTCCATACATCCTGTTCCATTCAGATGCGTCTGCGTGAATCCCCAA
>OGJL01000809.1_pt1 | contig 9356 bp, 10 predicted proteins | sample 1572291 | NCBI WGS metagenome assembly OGJL01 (sample SAMEA2582082, study PRJEB24529) | metagenome | biome: Human gut stool | place: China | collected 2011
CGAGGGTTTGACGAACGGTCATAGAGATAGAGGACCTCACCAGGCTGCATGTAAGCCTTAACACCTGTTGGGACGAGAACAATTTCCCCAGGAGCAATGACAGTGTTCTCTGCCACCTTTAAGTCATAACCTGCAGCATGAGCTGTCTCACGTTTTGGAAGCAATTCCTGATTGTTATACGTTGATACGAGTTCAAATCCACGAATTTTTGTCATTATTTTTTCCTTTCAATACATCTATTGACTAGTATTTGTATAAACTAGCCATGCTAGCTTCAGACTTTTAAATCTATCCTATTATAATCTATTCGAAATAAGATGACAAAGGTAATAGTCTAATCACTTTCTCATTAAACGAAGATTGACTTTTAACCAGGAAAACGCTAACATAGTACTAGATATAATACTTTTAAGGAGAATTGTCATGAAATTCATCGGACTTGTTGGTACGAATTCAAAACGTTCAACTAATAGACAATTATTGCAATATATTCAGAAACATTTTGCAGATAAGGCAGACATCGAACTTGTTGAAATCAAAGACCTTCCTGTCTTTAACAAACCCGCTAACAAACAATTGCCAGAAAGTGTCCTTGAAATCGTTAAAAAAATCGATGAGGCTGATGGTGTTATTATTGGAACACCTGAGTATGACCACTCAATTCCTGCCGTTCTCATGAACGCTTTAGCTTGGGTTTCATACGGTGTTTTCCCTCTTTTGAATAAGCCAGTTATGATTACAGGAGCATCTTACGGAACACTCGGGGCTTCTCGTGCACAGTTACAACTTCGTCAAATCTTGAATGCTCCAGAAATCAAAGCTAATGTGCTTCCAGACGAATTCTTACTCTCACACTCCCTACAAGCTTTTGATAGCAATGGTGATTTAGTCGACCTTGATGTCATCAAAAAACTAGATGCTATTTTCGATGACTTCCGTCTCTACGTCAAAATTACTGGTAAACTCTCACATGCTACAGAGTTGCTACATAAAGAAGCTGAAGACTTCGACTGGGAAAGCCTATAGGACAGGAGAATAGAAACTATGAAATTTGTTGGACTCGTTGGAGCAAATTATGACCAATCATATAACCGTAAACTGCTCGAATTTATCAGAAGACATTTTAAAATAAAATTTGAACTTGAAGTTTTGGAAATTGATGAAGTTCCTATGTTTAACCAAGATGAAAAATGGGATGAAAGCTTCCAACTTCGCTTACTTAATAACAAAATTACACGCGCTGATGGTGTTATCATTGCAACACCTGAACATAACCACACTATCTCTGCAGCACTTAAATCAGTTTTGGAGTGGCTCTCATTCGAAGTGCACCCATTTGAAAACAAGCCTGTAATGATTGTTGGTGCTTCATACTACGACCAAGGGACTTCACGTGCCCAAGTGCATTTGCGTAAAATCCTTGAAGCACCTGGTGTCAATGCCTATACACTTCCAGGTAATGAATTCTTGCTTGGAAAGGCTAAAGAAGCCTTTGACCTTGAGGGGAACATTACTAACGAAGGCACTATTAACTTCCTTGAACAATGCTTAGATAATTTCATCCAATATGTAGGAGTGGTTTCTAAATTGAAAAAACCAAAACCAATTGAACCTGAAGACTTGGATTGTAACAACCCAATCGCTACAACTGTTACCGAAGTTGATCCTGACGATCCAGAGTGGGTAGAAAAAGTAGCTGAAATCACTGGTGCGGTATCTGGTGATACCTACGTGAAATTGGACCACGGTATTTTGACGGTTAATCAAATTGACATGTTCCTCAAGGCTATGCCATTTGAATTGACCTATGCCGATGACAACAACCAGTTCCTCTACTACAATAACGCCCATCAAGATCCTGATACTATGTTCGCCAAACGTGTACCACCTCAATCTGGTAGCCGTATGTCAACTGTTCACGGCTCACTTCCACCAGCTCGTATGAAAAATGTGGAATGGGTTATTGGTACACTGCGTAATGGTAACCAAGAATATGTTCGTACGATTGTTCCAGGGTCACCTGAAGGAGTTATCAATACGCATAACTATCAGGCTATGTACTATGATGATGGTTCTTATGCAGGAATCAATGAAATCGTCTTTAACTTTAAACCATGGCTTGACTGGTATCTCGAAACAACTGGTCAACGCCTTGCCGGAGGAAGCGGTGCATCAGATGCGGGTGGTCATGGTGGCGACGCAGCCCCAGCCGCAGATGCCACATCTGGAGCATCCTCATATTAAGACTTGGAAAAGTTGGGACAACTGTCCTGACTTTTTTTCATGGTCATCTTAGATTCATTTTCACTCGAGCTTGCGCATTTGCCCATGCTCCATGCCACACATTTTAGAGGTAAACCTATGTCTCAATTTCAAGAAAAAGTTTTCGCTGCTTGCGCTAAAAAAGAAGCCCTCTTTGACGAAAGTTTGGGGCGCTATGCCTTGCGTTCTATGCTTGCAGGAGCTTATCTTACCATGTCGACTGCTGTAGGAATTATTGGTGCGGATGTTATCGCAACAGGTATTCCAGCCCTTTCTCGTTTTGTCTTTGCCTTTATCTTTGCCATCGGACTGGTCTTCGTTCTCATATTCAATGGAGAGTTGGCTACTTCAAACATGATGTTCCTGACCAGTGGTGCCTATTATGGTAAAATCAAATGGAGCAAGGTGTGTACCATCCTCCTCTACTGTACCTTCTTTAATTTTGTCGGCGCCCTTATCTTGGCCTGGTTCTTCAACCAATCCTTCTCTTTCCAACATTTGACTGACAAGAGTTTCTTAGTTACTGCTGTCTCAACCAAGCTTGGAAAAACAGATTGGATGAACTTTACAGAAGGTATTACAGCGAATATGTTCGTTAATATTGCCATCTTGGGCTACATGCTCCTCAAAGAAGAATCTGCTAAGATTTTCATTGCGCTATCAGCCATCTTCATGTTTGTATTTTTAATTAATGAACACTTGATTGCTAACTTTGCCTCTTTCATGTTGCTCGGTTTCAACGGTGTGCATGATGCTGTAGGTAATTTCACTTTGGCAAATATTCTACGTCAGTGGATAGTCGTTTTCTTCGGTAACTGGATTGGCGGAGGTATTTTCATTAGTTTGGCATACTCTTGGCTCAATAAAACTAAAACACCTCACATTGATTAGGAGACCACATGCGTCAAAAAACATTCATCAAACAAACCAGCCTAGCTATTCTACTGTATTTTATTTGCCTAGCCCTTGCAGTGACTATTGATTTAATCTTTTTCAAAGTCAAAAATATGTATCATACGCCTGCTTTAGCGGCTATCTTTGCAGGCTGGGTCTACTTGGGGCTTATCAGAAAGACAAAACAATTTGGAGCAATTACCTGTCTGGGTATCTTTATGTCCCTCTTCTTCTTTGCCTCTGGACACTTTGTTCTAGCCTTTCTTCCTAGCTTTCTAGCTGGCCTTGTCGCTGACTTTCTAGCTAAGAAAGGGAACTATGAGAATAATAAACTTAATCTACTTTCCTATATGATCTTTTCCCTAGGAAACTTAGCACCCATTATCACCATGTGGCTTGCACCCAAAGCCTATATCGCACAGCTCCTAGCCAAAGGGAAAACTCAAGATTATGTAAATCAAGTTATGGTTCCCTTTACAGCCAGTCATGCCTTAATCCTGATTGGAGGAACGCTCATGGCTGCTCTCATTGGAGGCTACATTGCCCAAAATTGGCTAAAAAAATAAATAGCCATCAGACCTCCTAACAGAGAGTACAAGACAAACATGCTTTTCTTATGTTATAATGAGAAAGAATACAGTCTTTTTCTACTTTGTTAGAAAGGACCTAAAGGGAGACCTAATGATGAAAAAACAAAAAATCGCTGTCTTGGGCCCTGGTTCATGGGGAACTGCCCTTGCTCAGGTACTCAACGACAACGGACACGAGGTTCGTATTTGGGGAAATATCCCTGAACAAATTGATGAAATTAACGAGAAACACACCAATACCCGCTACTTCAAGGATGTGGTTTTGGATGAACACATTCAAGCCTACAAAGAGCTACATGAAGCCCTAGATAGTGTCGACGCTGTTCTCTTTGTTGTTCCAACCAAGGTCACTCGCTTAGTTGCTAAGCAAGTTGCTGAACTTTTGGACCACGAAGTTGTTGTCATGCATGCTTCAAAAGGTTTGGAACCTGGAACACACGAACGCCTTTCAACAATCCTCGAAGAAGAGATTCCTAAGGAACTTCGTAGTGAGATTGTTGTCGTATCTGGTCCAAGCCATGCTGAAGAAACTATTGTTCGCGATATCACTTTGATTACAGCAGCATCTAAGGATCTTGAAGCGGCACGCTATGTCCAAGGTATTTTCAGTAATAGCTACTTCCGCCTCTACACCAATTCAGATGTGATTGGTGTTGAAACAGCTGGTGCTCTTAAAAACATTATTGCGGTAGGTGCTGGTGCCCTCCACGGTATGGGTTATGGGGACAATGCTAAGGCAGCCGTTATTACTCGTGGACTTGCGGAAATTACTCGTCTTGGTGTGAAACTTGGGGCTGATCCTTTGACTTACAGCGGTCTATCTGGGGTTGGTGACCTTATTGTTACAGGAACTTCTATCCATTCACGTAACTGGCGTGCTGGGGATGCGCTCGGTCGTGGAGAAAAACTAGAAGACATTGAACGTAACATGGGAATGGTTATCGAAGGTATTTCAACCACAAAGGTTGCCTACGAAATCGCCCAAGAACTCGGCGTCTACATGCCAATTACAACAGCAATCTACAAGTCTATCTATGAGGGTGCTGATATTAAGGAATCTATTCTCAATATGATGTCCAATGAATTGCGCTCTGAAAATGAATGGGATAAAAAATAAAAATCTAAGGAGTTCTCATGAAGAATCAAAAAGTTAGAAAAGCTATCATCCCCGCTGCAGGACTCGGAACACGCTTTTTACCAGCTACTAAGGCCTTGGCCAAAGAAATGTTGCCAATCGTTGACAAACCAACCATCCAATTTATCGTTGAAGAAGCCCTCAAATCAATAAGGTACCGAAGATATCTTGGTGGTTACTGGTAAGTCAAAACGTTCTATCGAAGATCACTTTGATTCAAACTTCGAATTAGAGTACAACTTGGAACAAAAAGGTAAGACAGACTTGTTGAAATTGGTTAATGATACCACTGCTATTAACCTCCACTTTATCCGCCAAAGCCACCCACGTGGCCTTGGAGATGCTGTTCTTCAAGCTAAAGCATTTGTCGGAAATGAGCCATTTGTTGTTATGCTTGGTGATGACCTTATGGATATCACTAATGACAAAGCTGTACCATTGACTAAACAGCTCATTAACGATTATGAGGAAACACACGCATCAACCATTGCAGTTATGCCTGTACCACACGAAGAAGTTTCTTCTTATGGTGTCATCGCCCCTCAAGGCGAAGGCGAAAATGGACGTTATAGCGTTGAAACTTTCGTTGAAAAACCAAATCCAGAGGATGCACCAAGTGATCTTGCTATCATCGGACGTTACCTTCTAACACCTGAAATTTTCGGTATTTTGGAAACTCAAGAACCAGGTGCTGGAAATGAAGTCCAATTGACTGATGCTATCGATACGCTTAACAAGACACAACGCGTCTTTGCTCGCGAATTTACTGGAGACCGTTATGATGTCGGTGATAAATTCGGATTCATGAAAACATCAATCGATTACGCACTTAAACATCCTCAAATTAAAGATGACCTCAAGCAATACCTCATTGACTTGGGACACAAACTTGAAGGCAAAGCAGCTAAAAAAGACTAATATAAAATCCATCGAACATGACATTCGATGGATTTTTCATATGACTTAAAAATAAGTGAATCCTAGAAGAATCAGCAATAGTAAAATGTAGGTTAAAAGAGCTGTAAAACGCCAACCTTTACTAAATAAGCGACTTTCAACCTTGTTAGCCAAAAAGATAGCTGCAAGAGCACCTCCAACTAAACCACCAAGATGGCCTGTAATCCCAACACTAGGTGTAAACAGGTTGAAGATTAAGTTTATGACAATCAAAGCCAAGTAATTGCGACCTAACTGATTAAGCAAAGGACTATGACTATAGTAGCCAAGAATCACAACAGCCGCAAAAAGTCCAAACAAGGATGTCGAAGCACCAGCTGCAATAACATTAGGCGTAAAAAGTAAGGTAAAGGCATTTCCCATAACACCAGCTAACAAATAGAGCCCTAGAAAACGTAGAGTCCCAAAAATCTGCTCAGCCATTTTCCCCATAAAGTAAAGGGCAAGCATATTAAATAGAAAATGCTCAACACCTATATGCACAAAAATCGGTGTTACAAGACGCCAGAGGTTCAGTGGGCTGTACTGAACAAAAGCACCGTACATAGCCCCCATCTTAAAGAGGCTCAAAGGTGAGGTCTCTTGAAAGCCGTTTAAAAGAGATTGACAGATAAAAGTCAACGTCGTAAGCCCCAACAATAGATAGGTTGCTGGGTATTTCTTCCACTCATTTATTTGCATGTGACGACCTCCTTAACAGGTATATCATAGTTGTCTGGTTGAAAATCATGTTTCTGGCAAGGATAAACCGTACTAACGGTCTCCCCTTCAAAGTCAGACAAAAAGCGGTCATAGTAACCTGCTCCGTAACCAATACGATAGCCTTCATCATTGAAAACTACTCCTGGCACATGAATCAAATCAATCTCTGATTTTTCCACAGCCAAATCAGACGCAGGTTCCATCAAGCCAAAAGAGGTTGCAACAAGATTATCTGGATCATAATCCACAAAAATCATTCGACCTTGTTTATATGTTTTAGGAATCAACAGTCGTTTACCATCCTTTAAAGCCTGATTGATTAAAAGACTGGTATCATATTCATGAGGAAAAGACAAATAAGTCGCAATCACCTGGGCATCTTTATAAGCAGGTAAGGCAATCAATTGCTCCAAAAGATATTGATCTATCTTAGCCTTAGTCTCAGGATCTTGTGAAGTTAACTGAGCCAAGACTGTTTTTCTAAGTTCATTTTTCATAGGTTTATCATATCAAAAAAGCTACCAAAAGTCAGACTTGGTAGATTTTTTAGCTGTATCAACTATGGTTAGGCTTCTGCCTTGTGTTTAAGGAATTTTCCAATTTCAGCCACTGCAAAAGCGAGGGCATCTTCATTTGGACTCATCTTAGGATGGTGAAGTGCATATGGCGTGTCAATTCCCAACCAGAACATGACACCTGGAACCTTACTAAGCAAATAACCAAAATCCTCTCCAGTCATAGCTGGTGGACAATCAATCAAGTTGACCTCTGGGCTAGCATCAAAGAAGCTCATTAACTCTTTAGCCAAGGCTGGATTATTTTCCACAGGAAGATAACCACCTTGTTTCAACATGATATCCACTTCCATACCAAAGCTAGCTGCCACGCCTTCTGCAATCTGACGCACGCGCTTCTGGATAAGGAGACTCATTTCCTGAGTAAGGGTACGAATAGTTCCATAAACCTCTGCAGTTTCAGCGATAACATTATTAGTAGTTCCTGCATGGAACGAACCAAAGGTAACTACCCCACCCTGGATAGGGTCAACATTACGACTAACAATCGTTTGCACCTGAGTAATAAAGTAAGAAGCTGCTACAAGGGCATCATTGGCCTCATGTGGAAAGGCTGCATGTCCACCTTTCCCCTTGAAAGTAACGAGGACTTCACAAGTCCCAGCAAAAAGGGTGCTTGTGTTAGTCGCAATATCACCTACCTTGAAATCTGGACGGACGTGAAGGCCATAGAACTCATCTGGCAACCAATCTCCAAAGGCACCATCCTCATACATAAGCATACCACCAGCTTCATTTTCTTCAGCCGGCTGGAAGAGGAAGAGCATGTTATTTTTAGGCTGTACTTGAAGCATCTGATCCAAGAGACCAAGCGCTGTGGTCATGTGCATATCGTGTCCACAAGCATGCATACGACCTTCATGAGTAGACTTGAAGTCAAGACCTGTTTCCTCTACGATTGGAAGACCATCAATATCTGTACGCCAACCAATAGTCTTTTCAGGAGCATGCCCGTGAAGATAGACAAGAATCCCTGTACGCCAAGTACGTTTCTCCACAAAATCCTTACCTTCAGTCATTTCAGCAATACGCTCTAAGAGATAAGCCTGAGTTTTAAATTCTTCCAAACCAATTTCAGGAATTTGGTGAAGGTCTCGTCTGATTTTAATTAAATCAAGTGTCATGTTTTTATTTTTTTTTTTTTTTTTTTTTTTTTAAAATAGAAATAGAGGCCTTACAGGCCTCTACTATCAATATGTTACAAGTTACGCAAAGCATCTTCGAGTGCTGTTTTTTGTTGTGTTTTCTCATCAATTTCCTTGATGATACGAGCTGGAACACCAGCCACAACCACATTTTCAGGAACATCTTGAGTAACGATAGCTCCAGCAGCAACGACTGAACCGTTACCAACTTGAACACCTTCAATAACAACAGCATTAGCACCAACAAGAACGTTGTCACCGATACGAACTGGGTCTGCTGAAGCTGGTTCAATCACTCCAGCAAGGACTGCTCCCGCACCGATGTGGCTGTTTTTACCAACAGTAGCACGACCACCAAGGATAGCACCCATATCAATCATAGTACCAGCACCAATTTCAGCACCGATATTGATTACAGCACCCATCATAACGACAGCATTGTCTTCGATAGTTACTTGGTCACGGATAATGGCACCTGGTTCGATACGTGCATTAAGGTGACGTTTATCAAGCAAGGGAACAGCTGAGTTACGACCATCTTGTTCCACAACATAGTCCTTGTTTTCAGTCAAGTTAGCAAGAAGTGGTTCAATATCTTTCCAGTCTCCGAAAAGAACGTTACCAAGTTTAGTGACAGAAGCTGGAACAGCAGTTGCCAATTCCCCTTCAAAAGTTACTTTAACATTCGTTTTCTTTTCAGCATTACCGATAAAAGCGATAATTTCTTGTGCAGACATTTTTTGTGCAGTCATGAGATTCTCCATTCACATAAAGTTAGGAATTATTATACCAAAAATTCTGATAATTGTCTTTGCTTTTGCCAAATACAGTGTATTTTTATGTAAAATTGGTCTTTAGAGCCTCTATATCAGTAATCACTCGGTCTGGCTTGATTGGGGAATTCTCCAGTTCTCGACGGGAATAAGGGAAGGTATTGAGCACGATACCATCGATACCAACTGCTTCAGCCACAGCAATATCAGTCGTCAAGTCATTTCCAACCATGACAGTCTCAGACGGGTTTAACCCATAATCATCCAAAACTTGCTTTAAAAATTCAGGTTGAGGCTTACAGATACCGGCATCCGAAGACAAG